>Ga0209239_1000025_pt1 | contig 92987 bp, 73 predicted proteins | sample GraSoi013_2_20cm_FD_185824 | JGI IMG/M metagenome (GOLD analysis project Ga0209239, IMG submission 185824) | Grasslands soil microbial communities from the Angelo Coastal Reserve, California, USA - Sample 10_02_2013_2_20cm (SPAdes) (version 2) | ecosystem: Environmental > Terrestrial > Soil >...
CGCGTCGATCGCTGCTTTCACCTGTGGATCGATCCCTTCGATCATGTATTCCTTCGGCACACCCAACCGGACTCCGCGCAAATTATTTCCGAGTTTTGCGAGGTAGTCAGGCACCGGCTCGTCGAGAGACGTGCTGTCTTGCGGATCAAGCCCTGCGATCGCGTTCATGATAAGGCAAGAGTCGCGGACGGTTTTGGTCAACGGCCCGATTTGATCGAGTGACGAAGCGAACGCGACGAGACCGAATCGCGAGACCCGCCCGTAAGTGGGTTTGAAACCGACGACGCCCGACAGCGCAGCGGGTTGCCGAATTGAGCCGCCCGTATCGCTGCCCAACGCACCGAACGCAGCGTCCGCCGCGACTGCTGCCGCCGAACCGCCACTCGAGCCGCCCGGTACGCGCGACAAATCCCACGGATTGCGCGTCAACTTCACCGCAGAATTTTCGGTGGACGAACCCATGGCAAACTCGTCCAGGTTCGTTTTTCCAAATGGGATTGCGCCCGCAGCGCGCAATCTTTGAACGACAGTGGCGTTGTACTCGGCTCTATAACCGCGCAAGATCTTTGAGGCGCACGTGCAAGGCTGACCCATCACATTGATGATGTCTTTAATCGCAAGCGGGACGCCGCCCAATGGAAGATCGACATTCGCCGTGTCCGCTTCTTTAAGCGCAGCATCAATGTCCAGCGACAGATAAGCGCCAATTTCTCCATCGACAGCTTCAATGCGTTCTCGCAAAGCACCGATAGCTTCCCGCGCGGAAACTTCCCTGCGACGCAACAATGATTGCAAATCGGCGATGCTAAGCGCCGGCAGATCCTTCTCCGTCATTCCACAACTTTGGGGACGATAAAAAGACCGTTGGCCTTTCGGGGGGCATTGCTCAACGCTTGTTCTGCCGTAAACCAGTCACGCGGCGCGTCCTCGCGAAAAACATTAAAAACCGGAAGTGCGTGAGCAGCCGCTTCCACACCGGTCACGTCAGTCTGACGAAGTTTTTCGACGTAATTCAGCACATCGCCCAATTGCTTCTGAAAAGCGTTCGCTTCCTCTTCGGACAGATTGATCCGCGCCAGCCTGGCGACGTACGCAACATCGAGATCCGCGGCCCCGGCCATGGCTGTCGTTCAGGAATGCAGGTTGCTGATTAGCCAGATGACGACTCCAGCAAGCGCCACCAGAAGAAGGAGAAAAATGATTTGGCCGTCTCGTCGCTCTTTGCGCATCGAACGAGGACGCCGGGAACGTCTGCTTTCGTGCTGGTCATGCGACGCCACCGAGACGCGGAATCGTTTATTGGTTCGATTATCTTTTGACCCTTGTTCCGTCCTGTTTTTCTCGATTTGCGGCACCTTCGCAACAAGCCGCTCGAGTTTTTCGAGTCTCTCACGCAGGTCCGCTTCCTGGCGTGCAATTTCTTCCTCCCTGCGACGAAGCGGCGGGCTGGACTTGGACGAACGACGAAACATCGCCATCACTTACTCGCCATCCAAACGAAAAGAGCGAGGGCAACAGCGCCAAAGATAATCAGAGGCAAAGTCAGTGCGACGCCAATCTGGAACCACTGAACAAATGAACGTCCGTCGCTGCTCTCGTAAGCGTCTGTGCCCACGTCAGGCAGCGACGCATCGCCTTCATGTCCACCCGCTGCCTGCAACCTGCTGCGTTGCTCATTGTAGACCGTGCGCGCCTCATCCACTGTGCTTAAAGCCCGGCTCAGTTCCTTGTGTAAATCGGATGGGTTCCAGCTCTTTGGATCAATCGCTTCAATTAATTCCAAATGCTGGCCGAAACTCTCCCGGGCTGCGCGAATTTGCTCGAGCCGGCTTTGTGCGTTGTACCCCTCGCGCTCAAGCACAACGAGCGAGCGAGTCAGTTTATCGGCCATCTCCGCGCGACCGTGCTCTAATTCTTCCTGACGACGACTTAGTTCTTCCAGCTCGCGCTTTTGTTTTTCGATCTGCTCTTGCTGGCGTTTGAGCTGGAGCAGTTGGTCCTGCGCTTTCTGCACTTGCGAATCCAAATGCTCGGGAGAATTGGCTTCGTCCTCGCTCAATTCGAGCATTTGTTCACTCGATCGAAATTTTTCTGCCATGACAGATGGTGATTCGCCGTGCGCGCTGTAGCGCATATTAAATGGCTCACTTGAGAATTCCACATATTTCTCGGTAAGCACGCGCGAAAATTTCGTGTCGACATCTGTTCCGCCGCCACGTCGTGTCATCTCGAACGAAACGAGGGACCTCGCCTACGAAGTTTGCGTCACCTCGGGCGGTCAGCGTAATCGATCTCTCTTGTCGGAGGTCCCTCGCTGCGCTCGGGATGACATTTGAGCGTGCTACCGTCCCGGCATCATTTCCAGAAGGAAGCCTTTGAAATATTCCGTTTCGGGAATTGTCGGCAGCACGGGATGATCGGGCGCTTGCTCGAACCGGCGTAACCGTCGGGCGGACCGCCGGGCGTCGACAAGCGCATCGGCGATTGCCTGCGAAAATGCGGTATCGCTCACGTGATGGGAACATGAAAAGGTCGCCAGCAGGCCATCCTTTGACAACAGCTTGAACACGCGCATGTGCAATTCCCGGTAGCCACGCAACGCGTCGCGCAATCCGCTCCTGGTTTTTGTAAACGACGGCGGATCGAGAACAATCAAATCATACTGCACCCCGGCTTTTTCGGCCGCGCGCAGGAACTGAAAGACATCCTGCTCGATCCATCGCACTTCCAGATCATTGCGCACCGCGTTTCGTTTCGCACCTGCGATGTTCTCGGAGCTTTCTTCAACCCCGGTCACATCCGCCGCGCCCGCGCGGACGCAGGTCAGCGCAAATGCTCCCTGATTGGTGAAACAATCCAGAACGCGCCGGCCGTGCGCGTATCCGGCAACAACCGAATAATTGTGTTTTTGATCAAGATAAAAACCGGTCTTTTGTCCATGCAAAAGATCGATTTCGAACTTTACGCCTTCGATTTCGATCCCGATTTGCGATGGACTGTCTCCGCGCAAAACGCCGCTGCGTAATTCCATCCCTTCCGCCTTGCGGACAGGCGCGTCATTTCGTTCGATGATCGTGGCGTTTCCAAAGAGATCGATGACCGCATTGGCGATCAAATCTTTTCGCATGTCCATCGCCAGAGTCAGCGTTTGCATCACGAAATGATCGCCGTATCTGTCGATGATCAACCCCGGCAAGCCGTCGCTTTCGCTCCAAACGACACGGCAGAGTTTGGGATCGACACCCCGTCGTGTCCGGTATTCTGTCGCTTGGGCGATGCGTCGTTTGAAGAAATCCAGATCCAGTTCCTGTTTTCGACGCGAAAAGCGGCGCCCCACGATTTGTGACTTGGAATTGTAGATCGCGCTGCCGATCAGACGATCCTTACCGTCCTTTAGGGAGATGACATCGCCGTCCGCCGGTTTTCCAAAGACTTTCAGCACTTCGCTGGAAAATACCCAATCGTGTCCGTGCAGAATTCGCGCTCGCGGTTTGACAACGATTCCGGCCATGGTTTCAAATGAAGTGTGAAACGTGAGAAGTGATTAGTGAGAAGTAATTAGGCTGCCCACTTCTCACCTCTTACGTCTCACTAATCACTACGCATATGCAAACCGCCACACAATCGTCCATCGAACTACCGGGAATCAAGAAATTGCGCAGCGGCAAGGTGCGCGAAGTTTTTGATCTTGGCGACACGCTTCTGTTTGTCGTAACCGATCGGATCTCGGCTTTCGACGTGATCCTGCCCGACCCGATCCCGCACAAGGGCGCCGTGCTCAATCAAATTTCCGCGTTTTGGTTCAAGCGTTTCGGGGACATCAAGAATCACCTCGTGACGGCGAATTTCGAAGAGTTTCCGAAGGAGTTGGAATCGTTCCGCGAGCAGCTCGCGGGACGCTCGATGATCGTGAAGAAAACGAAGCCGCTCGCGGTGGAATGCGTGGTGCGCGGTTATCTGGCTGGCTCCGGATGGAAAGAATATCAGGAATCGCAGAACGTTTGTGGAATCGAGCTTCCGGCCGGACTAAAACAAGCCTCGCAATTACCGAAGCCAATCTTCACGCCGTCGACGAAAGCAGAGCAAGGTCATGACGAGAACATCGACATGAAACAATGTGTCAGGATTCTCGGCGATGAAATTGCCAATCGCTTGAAAACGCTGAGTCTCGAAATTTATTCGCTCGGCCGCGAATATGCGGCGCAAAAGGGAATCATCGTTGCAGACACGAAATTCGAGTTTGGCATCGTCGATGGAGAATTGCTTTTGATCGACGAATGCCTCACGCCGGACTCTTCACGGTTCTGGCCGAAAGATGAATACATTGTCGGGCAGAGCCCGCCGAGCTTCGATAAACAATTCGTGCGCGATTATCTGGAGACACTCGACTGGGACAAAAGTCCGCCTGCTCCGCGTCTCCCGAGAGATGTTATCGAGAAAACGTCGGCGAAATACCTCGAAGCATTTCGCCGCTTAACCGGCAACGAGATCGCAAACGCTTAGAAGTCATCTCATTGATGACGCTGTCATGTTGAGCGAAGCGAAACATCTCTGACTGTTCCAGCGAAAGACTGCTCCGAAAATGATCAGAGATTCTTCGCTTCGCTCAGAATGTCATTTGTGAGATAGCTTGCAGACGGACTCGCTTGTCGATTCAAGTGCTCGGGACTCATAACGAAATGTCACTAACCCGGCCGGACATACTGTTCATCATGACGGATCAGCAGCGATTCGATACCATCGCTGCGCTCGGTAATTCGCACATTTATACGCCGAATCTGGATCGTCTGGTGCGCAGGGGAATCAGCTTTTCCAATGCGTACGCGACTTGTCCGATTTGTATCCCGGCGCGGTACACGATCCGTACAGGCTGCGAACCGGTGACCACGCGCGCCTTCAGCAACGCAAAGCCAAAGCCGGCAGCGGGGCAGGCTGCTGAAATGGAAGCGCGTTGCGGACCGTATCTGGCGCGCACAATGTCGCGCCTGGGATACCGGACTTTTGGAATCGGGAAGTTCCATACATATCCCTGGAATGAAGACGTAGGTTACGAAACCCTGTGGCGCAGCGAAGAGACGTACCATCCGCCGGCGCGCGAAGGCGACGACTATGGTTCATGGCTGACGAAGGAGCATCCGGCGTTCGATTTTCTGGAGCAACCTTTTGGGGAACGCACAGAGATGTATTACCTGCCGCAGCGTAGTCCGCTCCCTGCGGAATTAGGTGCTGAATGGTGGGCGACTGGCCGTGCTGTACAGGAGATTACAAGCTCGGATAATTCACGCCCTTTTTTCGGTTTTGTATCGTTTGTCGGCCCGCATCCGCCGCTGGCTCCGCCAATTCCTTTCAACCGGATGTACGATCCAGATCGACTGCCGGACATCGTTCTCGGCAGCGTCGAGGAAGATCATCTGGACGAAGAAATTCCCTTCATGCGATATGCCGTTTGGGCGGAAGCAATCAACCCGGCGCTGGCGCGAATCGTGAAGGCCCGATACTACGGCGAGATCAGCTACCTGGATCATTGTCTCGGCCGAATCCTCGACGCGATCGAAGCGCGCCCGAAATCGGAGAATGTTCTTGTCTGCTTCTTTTCGGACCATGGAGATCTTTTGGGTGATCATCATGGTTGGCAGAAACACAACTTTTTTGAAGCCGCCAGCCGTGTTCCGCTCCTGCTGAGTTGGCCGGCAACGCTGTCGAAGGAAACTGTCCGGAATGAATTGATCAGCCTTGCGGACTTATTCGGAATTGCGACTGAGGCGGCTGGTCAGTGCGACGTGCGAGAGGGGATAAATGTTCTGAAATTGTTGCGAGGCGAATGCGCACGGCGCCAGTATCTTGTTGGTATGGTTGAACCTCCCGGCTCGCACGATTTCAAACTCATGGTGGTTACCGATGAGTGGAAATACATTTTCATGGCAAACGGTGGACGGGAACAGCTCTTCAATCTCAGGCAAGATCCCAACGAACTGTCAAACTCCGTCGCATCGGATTCTAAAATCAGGAACGATCTGCACGCTTTGGGTGTGCAAGCATGCCAGGCGCCAGGCGCGATAGACGCCCTCGATGGCAAAAAGCTACGCGCGTTTCCTTTCCGCGAGCGTCCACGGACGCGCATCTATCAATTCGACCGGTCGCGCGGGGTCGTTGGATTTCCGGATCGACCAGAGGACGCGTTGAAAAGTTTCGACCCCGTCACCTCGAAGCGAGCGAACTGATAGTGCGCCAAACAGTATTTTACTTTAATGAGCACGTTGATTCGACTCTCTCTTCCCAAGGGAGAGGATAGGGCGAGGGTTTGCAGCCTTGACTACTGTACGCTTTCGTAACCCCTCACCTCAATCCTCTCCTCTTGCAGCAAGGGGAGAGGCGGTCAGCAATGCCAAGATTTTAACGGAGCTTTATACGTAACGTGACTTGTCACGTTATACGCTAGGATGGAAACGCCTTTGGACGACCAGGAAAGTCTGGGCGTCGGTCTCAAGCCCGGGGACGCGCATTATCGCGCGTATGTCGGTCCTCCGGAAGATTACGATTTGATCGCAGCGATGGCGTTCAACCTCCTGACCACACTGGGTCTGCGGCAGCATCATTCCCTGCTCGACGTGGGATGCGGTTCTCTTCGGATTGGCCGCTTGTTAATTCCTTATCTGAATCGCGGAAAGTATTTTGGTGTCGAGCCGAATGAATGGCTGGTGGAGCAAGGAATTAAGCGGGAGCTCGGAGAGGCGTTGTTGGAAATCAAACGCCCGACATTCTTTTTTTCCGATTCACCGGAAACAATTGCCCAGGCGAAAGTCTCATTCGATTTCGCTCTGGCTCAATCGATCTTTAGTCACTGCGGACTGGATCTGATCAAAAATTGGCTGTCCGCAATTTCGGGCTCACTTGCTGAAGATGGAGCTTTGGTCGCCACGTTTTTACCCGGAGAGCAGGACGCGCCAATCAGAGGCTGGGTCTATCCCGAATGCGTGAATTACAGGCCAGCGACAATGAGACAAGCCGCGGCAGAAGCAGGTTTGCGATTTGAACTTCTGGATTGGAGACATCCCAGGCAAACGTGGGCACTTTTCGCCGCGCCAAAGTTTGATTCGGGATGGTTCAAGAACAAACCTCTCACCTGGAATGCAGGAGTGGCAAAGGCGCTAGCGAAGAACAAAGCCGGGAATGTTCCCTCTGCCGCGCCAGCGGCTTCTGCCGATTTCTCGCACGCGGAAGGCCACGTCTACGAACAGGACGGATTGCGGTCGATTCATAACCATGAATTCATGGACGATCCGGCTTTTCGAAACGCTTACGAGCGCGGTGTTCGCGCGGCAGGCGACGATTATCGATGGCACTGGCGGGTTCACGTCGGTCTGTGGGCAGCGGCCAGCGCCGCGCGGCTCGAAGGCGACTTCGTCGAATGCGGAGTGAACCGCGGGTTCCTCTCCTCAGCGATCATGGATTATCTGAACTGGGATTCTTTGGGAAAACACTTTTATCTGCTGGATACTTTTCGGGGCTTGGACGAACGGTTTGTTTCATCTGCAGACAGGGCTTCAGGAGCAGTGGAGAAAAACAAGAAGAGCCTGGATTCGGGATTTTATGTCCAGGGGGTTGAAGATGTCCGAGCGAATTTTTCTCAATGGAAAAATGTCTCTCTCATCGAAGGATCGATTCCGGAAACCCTGTCGCAGGTTCGCGCGGAGAAGATCGCCTACCTGCATCTTGATATGAATTGTTCGGCGCCCGAGATTGCAGCGATCCAGTTCTTTTGGGAGCCTCTCGTCCCAGGCGCATTTGTGCTTCTCGATGACTATGCCTATTACGGCTATCTTTCGCAGAAAATTGTCATGGATCAGTTCGCCCAGGAAAAAGGGATCAAAATTTTGTCGTTGCCCACTGGCCAGGGGCTCTTGGTGAAGCCGGTCGACAGTCGTTAGGCAGAATGGGTGAGCCGTCTCCGAGTTTGAGGGTCTGCCCGGTATGCGGCGGCGGGCAGTTCACAAAGGACCCAGTGCTCTGGCCGGAACTGATCCAGCAATGGGAGTTGTCGCCCGAAGAAGTCGCTTACATCAATCTACAGCAGGGATTTTGTTGTGCGGGTTGCGGCAATAATCTGAGAACGATGACGCTGGCCGCGGCAGTGACCAGAGCGTTCGGGTTCGCCGGCAGTTTCAAGGATTTCTGTCGCAAGGATCCCACGATTCGCCAGCTCACTGTGATCGAAATTAATCCCGCCAAAAATCTGTCGGCTTTCCTCCAGGTTCTGCCTAAGCACGCGCTTCATTCCTTCCCGGAGCTCGACATGCAGCGAATGAGCTTTGCGGATTCATCCATCGACATCATCATTCATTCCGACACACTGGAACACGTTCCAGACTCAAAGGCCGCTCTAAAAGAGTCCCTGCGCGTTCTAAAACCAGGCGGCCATTTATTTTATACCGTGCCGATTATTATTGGCCGCCTGACTCGGACACGGCGCGGTTTGCCTCCAAGTTATCACGGAAAACCTGGAGCGAACCGCGATGACTGCGTCGTGCAAACGGAATACGGCGCCGATTTCTGGTGCGAAATTTTCGAGGCCGGATTTGGCGAAGTGAGCCTGACGAGTCTGATCTTCCCCGCATCCGTGGCAATCCACGCAGTCAAAACGTAGGACGAACCTGGGCAAGGGCATTATCGATGAATGTCATTCTGAGCGAAGCGAAGAATCTCAGATCATTTCTGGAGCAACCCTCTGCAAGAATAACCAGAGATGTTTCGCTTCGCTCAACATGACAGCCCGTTTGAGGGATGGCTGCCTACGAAATCAATTCGCTAACGAGGGACTTCTCTTCTTTTAACTCCGCCACTGATGCATCGATTTTCGCGCGGCTAAAATCGTTGATTGGTACTCCCTGCGCGATTTCCCATTTCCCACCGCGCACACGAATCGGGAATGACGAGATCAATCCTTTCTCGACATCATAACTTCCGTCGGAACAAACCGCCACGCTGTGCCAGTCGTTACCCGGAGTGTCATTGGTGAGCGAAAAGACGGTGTCAATGACCGCGTTCGCCGCGGAACCGGCTGACGAAAGTCCTCGTGCTTTGATCACTGCAGCGCCGCGCTGTTGCACAGTGGCAATGAATTCTTCTTTCAACCAGTTTTCGTCTCCGATCACCTCGTTCGCTGGACGATTGTCGATTCGGGCGTTGTAGAAATCCGGATACTGCGTCGAGGAATGATTGCCCCAGATGGTCATGTTTGTGACTGACCCGATGCCTACACCGGCTTTGTGTGCGAGCTGGGCGAGTGCACGGTTTTCGTCCAGACGGGTCATTGCGAACCACCGCTCCTGGGGAATCGCCTTTGCATTATTCATCGCAATCAGGCAATTCGTATTACAAGGATTTCCGACCACGAGCACACGCACGTCGGAGGCAGCGTTCTTCTCGATTGCCTGACCTTGTCCAATGAAAATCTTGCCGTTGATCCCGAGCAAATCTTTCCGCTCCATGCCGGCCTTGCGCGGAACACTTCCGACCAGCAACGCCCAATTAATATCGCGAAAGCCTTCATTGAGATCTGCAGTGGGCACTACCGACTCAAGCAGCGGAAAGGCGCAATCGTGCAATTCCATTACGACGCCATCCAGCGCGCTGAGCGCGTCCGGAATTTCGATCAAATGGAGTATGAGCGGTTGGTCCGGCCCGAACATCTGTCCAGAGGCGATGCGGAACAGAAGTGCGTAACCAATTTGCCCAGCGGCGCCTGTCACGGCGACCTTAATCGGTGTCTTCATGATGCAATTAGCCATAAACGCTTTGGTGAGCAAAGCCAAAGCGCGTGATAGATTAACGATGGTCCATGTATCCGACCCAGCTAAACAAGATCATCAACCTCTTCGAGTCGCTCCCCGAGGATGAGCGGCGTGAGACACTTGTTTCGTACGCGGACAATGCGAAGAAACAGGAGCCGCGCGAGGGCGAGAATTTCGATCTTGTCGATGTGCGAAAAGACGAGGAATGCACGGACACGGTTGGTGTTTATCTGCACGTGGATGAAAACGGCAGGGCGCACATTCGGATGACGCTCGGTCCGGAAGTGCAAACACTTACCCGCTCCATGACGGCGATTCTTTGCAAGGGACTGGAGGGCTCCACGCCGCAGGAAATTTACGATCTTCAGAGTGATTTCGTCAGGCGCATCGTCGGGACAGAGCTGGTGCGGATCCGCAGCCAGACCGTCTATTACGTGCTGACGCGCATTAAAAGCATCTGCAAAGTCTGGCTCGATCGACAACGCATGGCGCAGGTGGCGTAATGAACGCGCGGTCATTCCGAGCCGCGCAGACGGCGAGGAACCTCGCATTCGAAGCTTTGGTCACACGATTTTCGATGCGTGAATTTCTCGGCCTGTGCGAGGTCCCTCGCTTCGCTCGGGATGACGCTGTTAATAGTTCTCGCGTGACGATCGCGTGATTTCGTTTACCGTCCCGGCTGGCGCAGATGCCGCGAAATAACGAGCTTAAAAAAATCCTGCTGATCGGGTCCGGTCCAATCGTAATCGGACAGGGTTGCGAATTTGATTATTCCGGCGTGCAAGCGTGCAAGGCGTTGCGCGAGGAAGGCTATGTGGTCGTGCTGGTGAATTCCAACCCAGCCACCATCATGACCGATCCAGAATTCGCGGATCGCACCTATATCGAGCCGATCACTCCGGAAGTAATCGAGGCGATCATGGAACGTGAAAAACCAGACGCTATTTTGCCAACTCTGGGCGGACAAACTGCGCTTAACGCTGCGATGGAATTGAACCGCAACGGCGCGTTGGCGCGACACGGGGTGAAGTTGATTGGCGCAAACGCCCAGGCGATTGCAAAAGGCGAAGATCGCCAATTGTTTAAGGAAGCGATGTTGCGCATCGGGCTGGACGTGCCGCGCTCAGAAGTGGCGCGTTCTCTCGCGGACCTTGACCGTATCGTCGCTGAAGTTGGAACTTTTCCGCTCGTCATTCGCCCGGCCTTCACTCTGGGCGGAGCCGGCGGTGGGATCGCTTACAATCGTGAGGAGCTCGATGTAATCGCGGCGCGAGGCCTCGATCTGTCGCCGGTCCACGAAGTGCTGATTGAGGAATCGCTGGTCGGATGGAAAGAATTCGAGATGGAAGTGATGCGCGATCGAATGGACAACTGTGTGGTTGTTTGTTCCATCGAGAATTTCGATCCGATGGGTGTGCATACCGGCGACTCGATTACTGTCGCGCCCGTGCAGACCCTTACCGACAAGGAATATCAGATCATGCGCGATGCTGCGTTCGCGGTCATTCGCGAGATCGGTGTGGAGACCGGCGGTTCGAACATTCAGTTTGCGGTGAATCCTGACAACGGCCGGATGGTCGTAATTGAAATGAACCCGCGGGTCTCGCGTTCCAGCGCGCTGGCGTCGAAGGCAACGGGATTTCCGATCGCGAAAATCGCGGCAAAGCTCGCAATCGGTTACACGCTTGATGAAATCAAGAACGATATCACCCGCGAAACGCCGGCATGCTTTGAGCCGACCATCGATTACTGCGTGGTGAAGGTGCCGCGGTTTACGTTCGAAAAATTTCCGCAGGCGGATGCAACGCTCACGACGCGGATGAAAAGCGTCGGCGAAGCAATGGCTATCGGACGGACGTTTAAGGAAGCCTTGCAAAAAGCGCTTCGCAGTCTGGAGATCAAGCGCTTCGGCTTATGCGGCGATGGTGCGAATAAAGATGTCGATGCTGAGACGTTGCGCTTGAAGCTGGCGATCCCGAACGCGGAGCGGATTTTTTATCTAGCCCAGGCGTTTCAAGACGGAATGCCAATCGACGAAGTTTTCGAATTAACGAAGATCGACAGGTGGTTTTTGCGGAATGTGCAGCAGATCGTGGAGGAAGCGAATCGGCTGCGTAGTAGCACAGGCATCTTGCCTGTGGGGCAGGCGGGCGTCTCGCCTGCCGAACGGGAGAATGACTCAAGCGGCCGTGACCCGCAATTTCATCCCGTGGATCGGCACGGGAAAATTCAAAAACACCAGCCCGCCGGCCCCACAGGCAAGATGCCCGTGCCACAACTTCTTCGCGCAAAAAAGCTCGGTTTTTCAGATCGACAACTGGCGGTAGCGAACGGAGTCAGCGCAACTGAAATCCGTACCAAGCGGCAGTCGTCAGGCGTCCTGCCTACCTATCGGCTCGTCGATACATGCGCGGCGGAGTTTGAAGCGTACACGCCTTATTACTACTCGACGTATGGCGATGAGAACGAGCGGCGCGAGAGCGGCAAACGCAGGATTATGATCCTTGGCGGCGGCCCGAACCGGATCGGCCAGGGAATCGAATTCGACTATTGCTGCGTGCACGCGGCCTTTGCTCTGCGCGAGCTCGGATTTGAAACCATCATGGTCAACTCCAATCCAGAAACGGTCTCCACGGATTACGACACGAGCGACAAACTTTACTTCGAGCCGCTCACGCTCGAAGATGTGCTCAACATTTATGATCAGGAGAAACCAGAGGGCGTATTCGTTCAGTTTGGCGGTCAAACACCGCTGAATTTGGCGGACGGATTGAAGGCGGCAGGCGTACCCATTCTTGGCACTCAGCCCGAAAGCATTGAGACCGCAGAAGACCGACGCTTGTTCGCGGCCATGCTCGACAAGCTTGGTCTGCGCCAAACCCCAAATGGATCGGCCACGAGCACCGAAGACGCCGTCGCGATAGCCAGGAAAATTGGCTATCCAGCACTTGTTAGGCCGAGCTTCGTTCTCGGCGGGCGCGCCATGGAGCTTGTCTATAATGAGGAGGATCTTCGGCGTTATATGGCCAGCGCCATTGAGGTAACGCCTGATCGTCCAGTGCTGATCGATCGTTTTCTTGAAGATGCGATTGAGGTCGATGTCGATTGCATTTCGGACGGCGAAGCGACCGTGATCGGTGCAATCATGGAGCACATCGAGGAGGCGGGCATTCACAGCGGTGACAGTGCATGCGTCATTCCGACATTCTCGTTGTCGCAAGAAGTTCTGGACGAGATTTCCGCCGCCACAAGGGCGATGGCGCGCGAGTTGAATGTGCGAGGCCTGATGAATGTGCAATTCGCCGTGAAGGGCGACAACGTTTACGTGCTGGAAGTGAATCCGCGGGCGTCGCGCACGGTTCCCTTCGTCAGCAAGGCAATTGGTGTCCCGCTTGCAAAACTCGCTGCCAAAGTGATGACCGGAAAATCATTGTGCGAGCTCGGGTTCACAGAGGAAATCGTGCCGAAACATTTCTCGGTGAAAGAAGCGGTGTTCCCCTTTCTGCGCTACGAAGGCCTGGATATCTCGCTCGGGCCGGAGATGAAATCGACCGGCGAAGTGATGGGCATCGATGTCGATCTCGGCCTCGCCTATGCAAAATCGCAGATGGCCGCACCGCCGCCACTGCCGAAAAGCGGAAAAGTGTTCATCAGCGTCAAGGACACTGATAAGGAAGCGGTGATCCCGGTCGCGCGCGAGTTTGTGAAACTCGGCTTTGAAATCATTTCCACGAGCGGGACTGCAGACGCGCTGACAAAGGCGAAAATCAAAGTGACCAAGGTCTTCAAGATTCACGAAGGACGCCCAAATGTCCTCGACCGCATCAAGAATGGCGACATCAACTTCATCATCAACACGCCTAGCGGGAAAATTCCGCGCGAGCACGAAGTGGTCATTCGCAATGCGGCGCTAGCGGCGAAAATTCCGATCATGACGACGGTGCGCGCCGCGCTGGCGAGCGCGAACGGAATCCGATCACTGCAAAAACGCAAGGTTCAGGTGCGCAGTTTACAGGAATACCATACGTGAATGACGAAATCTGAATGACCAATGACGAAAAAAATCCGAACGATCGAAATGACAAATGCCCAACGTTCGATTCTGTCATTCCGAGCGAAGTCGAGGGATCTCTGATTTATCATTAAGAGATACCTCGACTCCGCTCGACATAACATCCCATTGGTGCCATTTGTCAGCATGAAATTATCGGTCCTCCTTGCCGTACTGTTAAGCGCTGTGGTCTTTGCCGCCGAAGAAAAGAAAGAAGCTTCTCCTATGAGTACCTCAAACGAAGTTGCCGTTATCAAAACTAACGAAGGTGAAATGATCGTGCAGTTTTGGACTGATGCCGCGCCAAACACGATCGAGAATTTTAAGAAACTGGCGCGTCAAGGCTTCTACGACGGCACAATCTTCCACCGGATCGTCAAGGGGTTCATGATCCAGGGCGGCGACCCGAACTCAAAAGACCCGACAAAAGAGAGCACTTACGGAGCAGGCGATCCTGGTTACAAAATCAAGGCCGAGTTTAACAATCATTCCCACGATCGTGGTGTCATCTCGATGGCGCGCGGGCCCGATCCCGACTCAGCCGGTTCGCAATTCTTCATCTGCCTCGCGCCCGTTCGGCGGCTTGATGGGCAATACACGACGTTCGGCAAATTGATCAAAGGCGAAGACGTGCTGGACAAAATCGGCGACACGCCGGTCGAGCGAAATGCACAAGGCGAAATGAGCAAGCCGACGAAACGGATCGTGATCGAAAGCGTGAAAATCGTGCCGGCGAATTCGGTGAAGTAATGAATTATTGTAGTCGCCTCGCTCTGTGAAGCGCGGCACTGATTTGATAAACACCAGCGCGCCGCGCCGCCCGGAGGCCGGCGGCTACAGCGCCAGGAATCAATTTCTCAGCAATGACAGACGGTTCGAAAACAAAGATTGCGCTTATTCAGATGCGATGCGGCCCAGAGCCGGAGAAGAATTTCTCGCGAGCAATTGAATTCATCCGCGAGGCAACAGGTAAAGGCGGGCAAATCGTTTGTTTACCGGAGCTTTTTCGGTCGCAATACTTTTGTCAGACAGAAGATCACAAGAATTTCGATCTGGCTGAGGAAATTCCGGGCAAATCAACATCGACATTGGGAGAAGTAGCCCGAGAAACTGGGACGGTAATCATTGCCTCACTTTTCGAGAAACGCAGCGCCGGTCTCTATCACAACACGGCGGCAATCATTGACGCGAATGGAAAATTGCTAGGCAAGTACCGGAAAATGCATATCCCGGACGACCCGCTGTATCACGAGAAATTTTATTTCGCACCAGGCGATCTCGGATTTCAGGCGTGGCCAACAGCACGCGGCAAGATTGGAGTCTGCGTTTGCTGGGACCAATGGTACCCGGAAGCCGCGCGCCTGACGGCGTTGCACGGGGCAGAAATTATTTTTTATCCCACAGCGATCGGTTGGCACCCTTCGGAAAAGAAGGAGTTTGGCGCAGTGCAACATGCCGCCTGGGAAACAATCCAGCGCAGCCACGCAATCGCGAATGGCTGCTACGTCGCAGTCCCAAACCGAGTAGGCCATGAAGCGCCTGCGGGTGGAGATGGGATTGAATTTTGGGGACAAAGTTTCGTTTGCGGACCAGACGGCGAAATCATCGCTAAAGGTTCCATCGATCAAGAAGAGATCGTGATGGCTGATGTGGAATGGGACCGCGTGAACGAACAGCGCACGCACTGGCCATTTTTGCGGGATCGACGCGTCGATGCTTACGGCGGTCTTGGTCAGCGGATGATAGACTGATTTCTCGAAGCGTTTGGTGCGCGTCAGCTAAGGACCAAAAGCCTGAAACACCTGTCTCGGATTTGAGCGTTGTGCTAATACGGTAGCGATGACGACGGGAGTTCCTCGGCGCACACGCCGGCCATGGTATCGGCCCTCGTTGACGGTGCAGATCATGATCGGGTTAGTTGTCGGCGGTGCGATCGGGTGGCTAAGGCCCGATTGGGGGAACGCGGTTTATTTTCTGCGCGACATCTTCATTAACCTGATCAAATCCATCATCGCGCCCCTGGTTTTCTCGACCGTCGTGGTTGGAATCGCAGGCGCAGGTGCATTGCGAAAAGTAGGGCGGATGGGCGTGAAAGCGCTCGTCTATTTCGAGATCGTTACTACAGCAGCGTTATTCATTGGCCTGGCTGTAGTTAATTTCACAAAGCCTGGCGCAGGTGTAACTCTCGCCGTTACCGGCACCGATGTAATCAAGACAATCGAGCAAAGTCACCCAAAGACTCTGGTCGAAACGATCGTCCATGCATTCCCCTCAAGCGTGATTGAAGCAATGGTGCGCGGTGACGTTTTGCAAATCGTCATGTTTAGCGTGCTGTTTGCGCTCGCGGTATCAGCGATTGGCGAAAAAGGGAAACCAATCATCCGGGCGATGGATAGCCTCGCCCAGGTTATGTTCAAGTTCACGAATTACGTGATGCTGTTCGCACCAATCGGCGTAGGCGCGGCGATGGCCCACACGATTGGCACCCAGGGTCCGAGTGTCCTGGTGAATCTGGGCAAATTGATCGGCTCGCTTTACCTCGCACTCGTGATTTTCATCCTGTCGATCTTCGGATTGGTGATTTGGATCGCGCGGATTCCGGCGCTGCAATTCGTCAGGGCTGTGCGGGAGCCTGCGGCAGTCGCATTCGCGACCACGAGCAGCGAATCGGCGTTGCCAAAGGCGATGGAATCGATGGAACGTTTCGGCGTGCCGCCGCACATTGTTGGGTTTGTGATGCCGACCGGCTACTCGTTTAACCTCACCGGATCGACATTATACCTGGCGATGGCCTCGGTATTTGTAGCGCAAGCAGCCGAGACGACAATGGGATGGCACATGTCGTTAGGCCAACAGATTACGATGATGTTAACGTTGATGCTGACTTCCAAAGGCGTAGCCGGCGTGCCCCGGTCATCGCTTGTCATTTTACTGGCGGCATTGAATTCGTTTGTGCCGTCAGGACTGGGACCGATCGGGGTGGCGATTATTTTCGGCGTAGATGAATTGATGGATATGGGTCGCACCTGCGTGAATGTGATCGGCAATTGTCTGGCGACGGTGGTTGTCGCACGCTGGGAAAAAGAATTCGATGAAAGCCGCGCTCGTGTTTTTGGAACAGCGGCGGAAGCGGAGTTGGATTTTAAATCTGGCGACGTTGCCTTCGCTGACGCAGTCGCCCAAGGCGATTAAGGGAAACACCTGATCGGAGGACTATCCGCCGGTCCGCTCGCCATGATTGCTCCCGGGTTGCGGCAGAAATCAACACAGATTGTCAGGCGAAAGGATTATTGACATTCGAGTGCCCCCATCCCAAGTTCCTGATCCTTTCACCCACCAAATCTATGAAAAAAATCATCGCAGCATTCCTAATATTTTCTTCCATTGGTTTGAGCGTCATAGCACTTGGCGTCGGCGGCTCGGCGACGACTCGACCGAACGCTAACGCTGATGCCTTCAATCCAGGTCCGGACGTGGACAGATCGAGCGCGATTGTCCAACTCAAAGGCGATCCGCTGAGTACTCATTCCATTACGAAACCAGCGGCTGGCAAGAAAATCGATTTTAAGAATAATAACGTGAGATCGTACCGCGCGCAGTTATCTGCCGGACGCAACGAGTTCAAAAGATGGCTGCGAGCCAATGCGCCGAGGGCAAGAGTAACTAGTGAGTATGATATCTCACTCAACGCAGTCGCCGTTGAGCTTAATGGGACGCCACTGCAGACGATCGCAGCCGCCCCGATGGTAGAGCGGGCCGAGTACAACGCCCTTTATCACCCTACCCTGAGCGAGAGTTATAAGATCATTAATGCGATGGATGCTTGGAATGCCGCCGGTGGCAGATCGGTTGCAGGGGCTGGCATCAAAATTGGAGACATCGACTCAGGGATCGACGAGACGCATCCGTTCTTCGACCCGACTGGTTTTACCTACCCAGCTGGCTTCCCCAAGTGCGATGCAGCAGACAGCAATTCGCACCACCAAGACCAGGACTGTAATTACGTCTCGCCAAAGGTCATTGTCGCCAAGGTCTTCTATAACAAGGCCCACCAACAGGCCCTGGATGCTCAGGCCATCCAAGACCACGGGACGCATACCGCGGGGATTGCAGCCGGCGTCACCGGCCAGACTGCCGTCGTCAACGGCGTGAATATCGATGACATGTCTGGCATCGCGCCGGGCGCATGGCTGGGTAACTACAATGTCTTTCCTGGCGCTGTTGATAACGCCCGCAGTGAAGACATTCTCAACGCCGTCGATGCCGCCATCGCTGACGGAATGGATGTTCTCAATCTTTCGCTCGGCGGCGGCTACCATGGTAATAATGACCTGCTTGCGAACGGACTCGACAACGCTGTGGATGCAGGGGTAGTGGTAGCCGTTGCAGCTGGTAACAGCGGACCAGGGGCAGGCACCCTGGAGTCGCCTGGCCGCGCGCGTAAAGTCATTACAGTCGGCGCTAGTACAAACCAGCATTTCGTTGGCCAACCGTTCACCTATCCGGCGGGCGGTGGAACAACGATCGGTGCAGCTGTGGGTGACTTCCCGCCGCTGCCTAGCGCGTCCTTTGATCTATTCGACACCCACTCCAATGGTTGCACCAGTGTTGACCCGGGTGCCTCGGGTAAGCTAGCAATCATCGACCGAGGCGTATGCACATTTAGTCAGAAGGTCGCGAACGCTAAAGCGGCCGGCGCAGTTGGCGTAGTCGTAGTCAACAACGTCGCCGGGGACCCCACTGCAATGGGTAGGACCGCCGGCTTCGACGATAATCTGCCCGCGGTCATGATCGGCATAAATGAAGGGGCCGCGCTGCGCGCATCCGGTGCGACAACAGCTTCAGCCGACGCGACGTTCCAGGAGTTCATCACTCCCAATAAGGACATCTTGGCTGGTTTCAGCAGCCAGGGACCGACAGGAGTGGACTTCGCTGTCAAGCCAGACCTAACGTCAGTCGGCGTCAATGTCCTTAGCTCGATCACATGCGTGGGCAAACCTGAAACCTGCCCGGGCGACGGAACTGGTTGGGCCTTCTTCAGCGGGACGTCGATGTCAACGCCACATATTGCAGGGTCGGCAGCCGTGCTGTTGAACCTTAATCCGTCGTGGTCACCGGCGCAGATTAAGTCAGCGCTCGTCAATCATGCCGAGTTGGTAGTCAAGGATGCCCGGACCGGCTTGCACGATATCGGCCCGACGGCACAAGGCGCCGGGCGTGAAAATCTCTCGGTCGCAGCGGACGCGACGAGTTGGATGGATCCCGTCTCGGCAAGTTTCGGCCGCGTGACGCTTGGCCATCCAACGTCGGTGACGATTACACTGTCCAACCCGAGTGGCACTGACGAAACGTTTAGCGTCTCTGTTACGAAATTTACGCCGGACACCTTCGGCGGAACGGTCCCGAGCATCTATGATGCTGGGACCTTGAGCGCAGGCGATGATCGTGTCACTGTGCCCGCTAGTGTAACGGTGCCAGCCAATGGTTCGACCACGATGACAGTCACCGTCAATGGGGGTCACGGATCGGGCGAGGTAATTCAAGGTTGGATTAACCTCGATGGTCCGGGCTCCAACGATCTGCACTTAGCGTATTACGCCATCGTTGGCCACTAGGCCTGCGAAATAGTTCTACAAAACAGGGACGCGAATGAAATTGCGTCCCTGTTTTTTTTCCAAGGAGTCCCGTCAAATATTTGCAGCGTTCGCATCATGAAGCATCGACAAAACTGAATTGTTGCAGCTAAGATTCGTGAGTCATGCCACCTTTGCACACACTCACGGGAGCAATTTATCTGACGCAGATTTTAGGCTCCGCCTTTCTCTCGATTCTTTTTCTTCAATCAGGGATTGATAAAATTATCGATTACCGCAGTAACCTCGAATGGCTCAAGGGACATTTTGCCAAGAGCCCACTGGCCGGAGTTGTGCCCATTCTATTAGCGGCGATCACGCTACTTGAAGTTGCAGCCGGAGCACTAAGCGCGATTGGATGCCTGATGCTAATCGTTTCGCGAGAAACGACCATCGGCTTCTACGGCGCCGTCAGTTCAGCAGTTGTCCTCATTGCGCTGTTCTTCGGACAACGCATGGCAAAGGATTACGCGGGTGCGGCCGTGCTTGTTCCGTACTTCTTGCTGACGCTGGTCACAATTTACCTGCTCGCTCAATGACACATTAGCGACCCGGGCCTATTTCTTGCCGATCTTTGGCGGCAAAAGCCAAAGAAGCTTTGCTTCCTCAGATTCGGGATCAACATCCACAAGCGCCACGCCAGCTTTGGAAAGTTTGAGTGACGCCCCAGTCAAACCTGCAATGACATTGGTGAAGTCCGGTTCGTGGCCAACCAGCATCAGAACATTTGCTCGATGCCGCTTCACCACAGTTCGCAATTTGCTTCTCCCAAATCCCGGTGCGAGCGATTCATCCTTGCGCACCTTCGCTTTGAGATAGTCGGCCGCGATTTCGGCGGTCTGGGCCGCCCTGGGCAATGGGCTGGTCACGATTAAGTCGGGCCGCACTTTCAGGCGGTCTAGAAATTTCGCTACGTCGCGCATTTCTCTTTTTCCGCGCTTGGTCAACGGGCGTTCGTCATCGGGTTTTTTCCAACCCGGCCAGTCCGCCTCACCGTGTCTGAGAAAATAGAGTTTCATGGTAATGGAGTTAAAAAGTTAAGACGTTACAAAGTTAAAAGGAAGAAAGCAGTTGATGATGGTCCATTTTAACTTTGTAACTCTTTTAACGTTTTTAACTGCTTTAAAGAATCTGCCACTTCGGTCGTCGTGTGCATGAGTCAATTTGCCAGAGTCGAACTCCACCCAGAAACACATTCCGGTTATGTCCAAGCTCAATTCCCTTAGGGATTTCGTTCAATGCTTTGGCATTTCCACCACCGAGCACGACATAATCGGCAATGAGTGATTTCTTTAATTGTACTAGGGCGTGCTGAACATCGCGCTGCCAGGTTTTCTCTCCGAACCGTGCCTGGCCAGCCTTGCCAAGGTATTCCTCAATGATGCTTCCGTTGCGATAAGGCAAGTCGCCTAATTCGAGAGGAAGGACATAATTGTCCCAAACCAGAGCCGAGCCAAGTCCTGTACCGAGTCCGAGAAAGAGCATCCGGCGACCGTGGTAGCTACCGAGCGCCTGCATGGCTGCGTCATTCATTATGCGCACTGGTCTGCCCAATGCTTTCTTGAAATCGAATCCCACCCAGCCTTTACCCAGATGTTTAGGCTCGCTCAGAATCCTTCCCTCTCGCACCGGCGAAGGAAACCCGATCGAAATGGCTTCAAATTCCCAATCCGAGACTAAAGGCTTGATTTGGGCGACCATCGCGCGCGGCGTCAATTTGGCTCCCGATTTGAACTTTCTCCTCTCCGCGCGAGAGATCATTAGCTTCACGTTTGAGCCGCCAACGTCTATGACCAGAACTTTTTTCTTCAAGGTTGCTTTCGAGTTGCAGCTGGCTTCGGTGATGCCGATACAGTCATGTCCGATGGCACAGCCTTCTCACTGCTTTCGGTATCAGGACTCGTCGCGACGGAGGGATCCGTGGCCACGGTAATCGGAGTTAATTTGTCCGCGCGCAATTTCTTCTTGGAGCCCGTCATTTTTTTTGCACGCTCGCGGGAGACTTCGCGGAAATGCCATTGAGCCTGGGCACTCTGTTCCGGCCCCTCAGGTTTCAACCGCCGATAGGTTCCATCGGGCTGCAATTCTCGCGCTTTGACACGATCGTGCAGAAAACTCGGAAGCACCTCGTTGATGATCTGATCGCGCAATGCAGGGTTTTCGACGGGGAACGCCAGTTCAATGCGCCGGAAAAAATTTCGCGGCATCCAATCCGCGCTGGAAAGAAACACTCTGGGCTGGCCGGCATTCTCAAAATAAAAAATCCGGCTGTGCTCTAAGAAGCGGCCGACGATGCTAATGACACGGATATTCTCGCTCAAGCCGGACATTTTTGGCCGCAAGCAACAGATGCCACGAACAATCAAATCGATCGTCACATCTGCACACGAAGCTTCATACAGTTTCTCGATGATCTCCTGATCGACGAGCGCGTTCAATTTCGCAACGATCCGGGCTGGTTTGCCCGCCCGGGCGTGGTCGCGCTCGCGCTCAATCAATCCGATAAGGCGGCTGTGCATATCAAACGGCGCCACCATCAGTTTTTTCAGGCCGGGATAGCCGGCGAGGCCAGTCAGTGTGTTGAAAACGATTGCTACTTCCTCGGTCAATTTCGGTTCACTGGTGAGCAAACTAAAATCCGTGTAGATCCGGGCGGTGCGCGAGTGATAATTGCCGGTGCCCAGGTGGACGTAGCGCCGGAGTTGATCCGCGTCGCGGCGAACGATCAGCAGTGCCTTGCAATGCGTTTTTAGGCCGACCACCCCATAGATGACATGCGCGCCGGCTTCCTCCAGACGGCGGGCCCATCGGATATTGCTCGCCTCGTCAAAGCGCGCGCGCAGCTCAACAATAGCAGTGATTTGTTTCCCGGCATTGGCTGCTTCGATAAGGGCTTCCACAATTGGCGAATCACCACTTGTGCGGTACAACGTGATTTTGATCGCCAGCACCTGTGAGTCGCACGCCGCGGCCTCGATCCACTCAACTATTTGATCGAAGCTGTCGTAAGGATGATGAAGCAGCACATCCTGGCGTCGCAAGACCTCAAAAAAATCAACGTGCGGCGGAAGCGCCGGATCGCGAGCAGGCTGAAATGGTCGGTCCTTCAGCTTGGCAAACGCATCGTTGGTCACGAGCGGCATCAGATGCGTCATCGTAAGCGGGCCGTCGAGTTTGTAAGCATCAGCCTCGGTCAAGTCGAAGAACCTCAGCAGCAATTCCAAAACATCCTTTGGACAATCCGCTTCCACTTCCAGCCGGACAGCTTTACCTCGACTTGAGCGCCGCAGCTCCTGTTCGATGCTGCGCAGCAGGTTTTCCGCTTCTTCCTCGTCGATATACAGATCGCTATTGCGCGTGACTCGAAACGCGTGAACCTCATCCAGGATCAAGCCGGGAAACAGTTCTCCGATGTGCTGTTTGATAAGAGAGGCGAGGTAAATGTACTCCCATGGCTCGTCGGCGCTCTTGCCGCGTGGCAGGAGAATCAGACGCGACACCGCTCTGGGCACCTGCACAATGGCGTGTAGCGGTTCGCCGCCTCGTTGCAATTTTGCCTGCACCAGCAAGTTATGGCTTCGGTTCAAAAGATGGGGGAAGGGATGGCTGGCGTCCACCGCAAGCGGAGTCAGCATTGGAAGAACTTCCTGCTGAAAATAACGATGCGCCCATGCGGCGCGTTTTGGCGTCAGTTCTGCCATTTCGCGCACGTAAATCCCGTTCTTCGCAAGTTCGGGCAGCAATTCATTTTTCCACAGCGCGCATTGCGTCGCCACAAGCCGGCGCACGGTTTTCTGGATACGATCGAATGTATCGGTCGGACTTAGACCGTCCGGCCCGATATCGCTCGTTTCACTTTTGATTTGCTGCTTGATCCCGGCTACCCGAATCTCGAAAAACTCATCGAGGTTAGAGCTAAAGATCGTAAGAAACTTCACTCGCTCGATAAGCGGCTGGGTGGGGTCCTGGGCTTCCTCGAGAACTCGCCGGTTAAACTCAAGCCAGCTCAGTTCGCGGTTGATAAAATTTCCAGGATCCAAAAGATGCGCTTCCTGGGGACCATCCTTCTGGAGCACCTCCATCCTGGCAGGAGGCTCCTGGGCAACACTAGTTTTGGCGGCCGCTGTAGGCATCATTCAAGCAACCACTGCTTGGAAGACTAGGCAAGACCAGCTGCGTCCGCCAATGGTCCCTCACGTTGCGGCAGCGAGAGATGGATGCCGGATATCCTCAGCAGCGGCCGCGTAAACTGCGTCTTCGGCAATGTTGGTAGCGTGATCGCCGACACGCTCCAGGCAGCGGCCAATAAAAATCAGATTCAAGTAACCGCGCAATTGATCCGGATCCTGCGCCATCCGATCAACTAGCTTGTGGCTGGCCGCGCGGTTCAGGTCATCCAGTTTTTGGTCACGCGGAACGACTGCACGCCCAAGCTCGACGTCCTCGCGCGCGAAGGCATCCACACTGTCTTTAAACATCGACACCGCGTGGTCGTACATTGGGCGGATCAACTCGACTTCGGGCAGCGGCGGATGCCGGTTCAGCTTCCGCGCGCGCCGCGCGATTGTAGTCGCCTGATCGGCCATGCGCTCCAGATTGGATGACAGTTTCATTGCTGAAACGACGCGGCGCAGATCGGACGCAACGGGCTGAAAGCGCAATAGAATATCCACGCCGTCCTTATCGATTTGTTTTTCGAGCTGATCGATCTCCTCGTCATCGGCAATTGCGTTTGCACAAAGATCGTCATTGCGATCGACCAGGCCTTTCATGGCTCGCTCCAGGCTGCGCTCAGTCAGTCCAGCCATCATGAGCACGTTGTTGCGCAACGCTGCCAAGGATTCATCAAATGTTCCTAGAATGTGTCTTGCCGCGATCATTGCCTATCAATCCTTAATCGTTTCTTGTTGTTATGTTGCTCTTGCTGCTATTCGCGGCGCACCTGGCATCGCGTGTTGTCGTGGACTTATCCAAATCGACCCGTGATATAATCCTCCGTCTGTTTCTCGGTTGGATTTGTGAAAATCTTGGTTGTCGGTCCAAACTCGATCAGCCGGCCGAGGTACATGAAGGCCGTGTAATCCGAAATACGGCCGGCTTGCTGCATATTGTGCGTCACTGTTACAATGGTGTATTTCGCTTTTAGTTCGTGGATCAGTTCCTCGATTTTCGCCGTGGCAATCGGATCCAGCGCCGAACAAGGCTCATCCATCAAGATCACTTCCGGTTCCACGGCGAGCGCGCGCGCGATGCAGAGCCTCTGTTGCTGGCCACCCGAAAGACTGGTGCCTGGCTTGTGTAAATCGTCTTTGACCTCATCCCACAAAGCAGCCATACGCAGGGATTTTTCGAGACGTTCATTGAGAAATTTCTGATTGCGTACTCCATTCAAGCGCAAGCCAATGACGACGTTTTCGCCGATCGTCATCGTTGGGAACGGATTCGATTTCTGAAAAATCATGCCGACGCGACGCCGAACAATCGCCGGATCGGTCGTACTCGAATAGAGATCATCGCCATTCAGCAGGACGGTGCCTTCCATACGCGTCCTTGGTGTCAGCTCGTGCATGCGGTTGAGAGCGCGGAGAAAAGTCGATTTTCCGCAACCGCTTGGTCCGATGATCGCAGTGACGGCGTTCGAAGCGACGCCAAGGGTCACATTATCGATGGCGCGCTTCTCGCCATACCAGATCGAGAGATTTTTCACTTCGAACGTGCATGCCGCTGGAGTCTCCGCTTCGGGCGGGGGTGCGGTCCCCTGTTCCATACGCTCCATAACGGTTCGTTCGGGTGTTTCCATAACTAGATGGTCCATTTGCGAAAGCCTTAGACGACCGACGCCGTATGTCCTCGAGTCAAAATTCTAACCAATATATTAACGCAAAAAACACCGGTGACGAGCACCAGCGCGCCAGCCCAAGCCTGGCGATGCCAATCGTCATACGGAGAAATGGCATAGGTAAAAATCTGCAAAGGAAGCGCGGCGATGGGCTGGCTGAGGCTGTGATTCCAAAAACGATTACCGAAAGCGGTGAAAAGAAGCGGCGCTGTTTCGCCGCCCACACGAGCGAGAGCAAGGAGAATCCCGGTGATGATTCCCTTGGATGCAGTCTTCATCACGATATGGACGATTGTTTTCCAACGGCTGACGCCAAGCGCGAGCGCGGCTTCACGGTATCCATTTGGTACAAGAAGAATAACTTCCTCCGTCGTGCGCAGGATTAGCGGAATCATGATCAGGCCCAATGCGAGGCCACCAGCATAGGTTGAGAAGCCTTTGAAGCGCAGCACCACCATACCGTAGACCACAACGCCCCACGTGATCGATGGAACGCCGTTGAGCACGTCGGCCAGGAAGCGGAGAACGGAGTTGATCCGCGCCGATCCGTATTCCGCCAGGTAAACTCCACCCAACACGCCGATCGGTATCCCGATTGCGCCGGCAAGAGCCAGCAATTCAAGCGAGCCGACGATTGCATTCGCCATTCCACCGCCCACCGCTCCAACCGGTGCTGGCAGTTTCGTAAAAAAGTCCCAGTTCAACGAGCTGGCACCGTTGACGACAAGATGAAAGAACACCAGACCCAGCGGGGCGATCACAAGGACTGCGGAAATAAACGCGATTGCTGACGCCAGCGCGCTTTTGATTTTGCGCCACGTGTAGTTGCCTGACCGTTTCGTCTTCATGGCTACTGCACTGCGCGTGTGGCTGATGTGGTGGCGATCGTCCGCAACAGCAATTGGGCGAGAAGGTTCACCAAAATTGTTATTCCAAAAAGGACCAGCCCAATTTCGAACAACGCCTGAAGATACATATCGGTCGTCGCTTCGGTGAATTCATTGGCGAGCACACTGGCTAGAGTATATCCCGGCTTAAAGAGCGATGCGGCGATCTGCGGTGTATTGCCGATCACCATCGTTACGGCCATCGTTTCGCCAAGGGCGCGTCCTAAGCCAAGAATTACTGCGCCGAACAACCCTTTCTTGGCATAACTTAGTACCGCGATTCGGGTTGCCTCCCAGCGGGTCGCGCCGAGACCGTAAGCGGCTTCCCGTTGCAAATCCGGTACACTGCGCAAAATCTCGCGCGAGACCGAAGTGATAATCGGCAGAATCATCACCGCGATAATAATACCGCCTGCGAGCATGCATGGCCCGTAGATCGGGCCACTGAAAAACGGCGTCCAACCGAACAAACGCTTGAGCCATGGGAAGGGATAATCGCGCAACCACGGAATCATCACGAAAATGCCCCAGAGCCCGAGGATGACACTGGGAATCGCCGCCAGCATTTCGATCAACGACGTAAGGGGCTGCCGAATCCAGAGAGGAGCAAGCTCAGTCAGATACGCTGCCGTTGCGATGCCCAATGGAACCGCAATCAACAGCGCGATGAGCGAAGAAACCAGCGTTCCGTAAATGAAGGGCAGCGCGCCGAATTGCTCCGCGACGGGGTCCCAGGTTGATGTGACGAGGAAATGAAAACCGAATTTCTTGATAGCGACCGAAGACCCAATCCAGAGCTGCCAACCAATCAGGATAATCAGCACTACCACGGCCAGTGCCATCGCGAGCGTAAGCCACTCGAATGCCTTATCGCCAAAGCGGGATGGAGACGCCATGCGCGCTTGGACAGAGCGCTCTTCCCCCGCTATCGATGCGGCCACAGCCATAAAAACTTAATACTTTGATTAGCAGCGGCAGGCCGCTGCGGTACACCCCTCGGTTACATCTTAATTTCGTCGATTCGTTTGAGAACGCGCTGCTGAAGGCTGTCGGGCAATGGCGCATACTGCAGATCCGTCGCCATTTTCTCGCCGTCCTTCGCAGCCCACCTTAAGAACTCAACGAGCTTCTTACCTTTCGCCGCATCTTTTTGCTGCTCGTACACTAATAACCACGTCGCGCCGCAGATCGGATAAGCATCCGCTCCTGGAGCGTTGGTGATTGAAAAACGGAAGTCATCTGGAATATCCGCCGTCCCCAGCGCCGCGGTAATAGATTCGAGCGACGGCTTTACAAACTTCCCAGAAGCATTTTTCACCTCTGCGTAAGGCATTTTATTTTGGACCGCGTATATCAATTCCACATATCCGAGCGCACCCGGGGTTTGTTTGATCTGTCCGGCAACGCCTTCATTGCCCTTGCCGCCAATACCCGTGGGCCAATTTACAGAGGTGTTCGTCCCGACCTTGCTTTTCCATTCGGAACTGATTTTACTCAGATAGTCGGTCCAAATGTAGGTCGTCCCGCTACCATCCGAACGATGCACGACTACGATCTCCTGATCCGGCAAGCTAACTCCAGGGTTGAGCGCGGCGATTTTTGCGTCATTCCATTTTTTGATTTGGCCGAGAAAAATCCCGGCAATCGCGTCCGCATCAAGCTTCAACGCCGGGTTTCCGGGCAAATTGTAAGCGACCACATCCGCGCCAGCGACTGTCGGGATATGCAGAATTTTCCCAGGTGCCTTGGCCAAGTTGTCGTCGCTCATAGGGCCATCGGACGCACCAAAATCAACTGTTTGCGCGAGAATTTGCTTTTGGCCTCCGCCTGATCCGATGGATTGATAATTAAACCGGACCGAGGGATCGACTTTCGCGTACTCATCGAACCATTTTGAATAGATGGGATACGGAAAAGTCGCGCCTGCGCCATTAATCATCATCTGAGCTGAGGCGGTCACGCTGACGCCGGCTAATAGCACCGTTGCTAGGAGTTTGTGGGTAAAAGTGCGAGATTTCATAGACCACTCAGCCTGCCGTAGCGCGCTCGGGAGCGTCAAAATTTTTAATGTTACTTTTGTGTGACAGGAGGTTTCGCAGTCGTTAAATCGTTGACGCGCTGAACCGTTAAAGCGGCGCGTTCTCGGTCTCGTGCTTTAGAACCCGTACCGCTTCGACGCTGCAACGCTCTAACGTTTTAACCCGCCGAACGCAGTGGCAGCACCACACGAATTGTGGTTCCACGCCCCAGCTCGCTCTCAGCTTCCACGCGTCCACCGTGCAATTGGGTGATGTGTTTCACAATCGCCAACCCCAAGCCGGTGCCCCCCAGTTCGCGGCTGCGAGCTTTGTCAGCGCGATAAAAGCGCTCGAAAATTCGCGGTAAATGCTCTTTGCCGATCCCAAGTCCGTTATCAGTCACGCTTAATACCATGTCGGAGCCGCGACGTGTCGCCCGCAGATGAATCTGCCCATTCTCGCGTGAAAATTTCACTGCGTTGTCCAGCAGATTGTGGAGCGCTTCCTCTAAGCGCGTTCCATCAGCGCGGAGCATCAATGTCTCCGAAGCCAAATCAACAATCACTTTCAAATTCTTTCCGGCGAGTTTTTCCTTCCAATCACGGATGAGGTTGTTAAATAACTCATCCATCCGCACGACGCTGAGTTCCAGCTCAGCTTGGGACGACTCCAGTTGTGCAAGACTTAGCAGATCATCAACCAACCGTTGGAGCCGTTTAGAATGCCGTTCCATGATCGAAAGGATGCGTGTGAGTTCCTCCCGTGAGGTCTGCGGCTCATCAAACAATACCTCGAGGTAGCCGCGTAAAATCGACAACGGCGTTCGGAGCTCGTGCGAAACATTTGCGACAAAGTCTCTCCGGATTTGATCGAGCCGCGTCAACTCAGTGATATCGTGGAAAAGCACGACTGCACCGGTCACTTCATCGTCAGCGTTCTTGATTGGGACAGCGCTGATTTCGATATGTCGCTCGCTGTGGGTTCGCGAATCGGCCAGATTCAACTCGCCTCGCATCGCTGCGCCAGTGAGTAGCGTTTCCGCAATCAGTTGATCCAGCGTTGCGTGACGGACGGCTTCGACCAAAGGAACGCCGACTGCCGGATCGCGCAGCTCGAACAATTTCTGAAAAGGCGGATTCATGAGAGTAATCCGCCTGCGCGCATCAACTACAAGCAGGCCGTCCTGCATCGCGCCGAGAATTGTTTGCGTGCCGGATTCGCGACCTGCGATCTGGCGTTCGAGTTCCTGCTGACGCGCGAAAATGTTCTCCAGTGCCAGACCAATGCGATGCGGACCCGCTCCACCGTTTATCAGAAACGTGGATGGAGGTTCGCCGCGGGCTATCTGTGAAACGAGCTGCTCAATTTGCGGCCACGGCGCGGCCCATTTTTGCCAGAGAACCAGGGCTGTCACTGCGAATAGGACGCAGAGCGCGCCGAGGATTAGCCAATACATCCGGCCTTACTTTTCTTTCAACCGATAGCCGAACCCTCGCACGCTTTCAATCACATCGGCGGCTTTGCCAAGTTTCTTGCGCAGCCGTCGCACATGCGTGTCCACTGTGCGCGTGTCAATGACACTTTCGTAACCCCAGACGTCGTTAAGCAAGCGGTCACGCGATTGGACGCGACCGCGTCGCTGCATGAGCGTACGCAGAAGTTTAAATTCAAGACTGGTAAGGTTGATCCGCTTGCTGCCAACAGACACTTCATAACGCGCCGGATCAATTGTAATGGGACCGGCTGTCAAACGTTCATCGTCCGGTTTCGCCTCGCCGCGGCGCATGATCGCCCGAATTCGTAACACGACTTCCCGCGGACTGAATGGTTTTGTCACGTAATCGTCTGCGCCAAATTCCAAACCAACGATTCGGTCGATTTCTTCCGCCTTCGCTGTGAGCATCATGATCGGGACCCGGCGCGTTCCCGGATCGGTTTTAAGAATTTTACAGACTTCCAACCCGGGCATCTTCGGCAGCATGAGATCAAGAATAATCAAAGCTGGCATCTCGTTGCGCGCTTTCTCCAGTCCGGCAGCGCCATCGGACGCAATCGAGGTCGTGAAACCGGCCTTGCGCAAATTGAGTGCGAGAAGATCGACCACATCACGTTCGTCCTCGATGATCAGGACTGTGTTTCCGGAGGTAGCTTCCATGGCAGTTCGCTTTATCGCCGAAACTGTTTCGGTTCGCCAGCGAACTTTTTCACTCCCTTCGTTCAAAGCGCCAATAATTCCTTTCAGGGTCTGTTGCGGGCTAAGGCAACCTGGCGAAGTGGCATACCAAAGCTCCTTGCCGCCGGGAATTCCTGAACCTCTTCTTCGCGTTTCTCGACTTTACTTTCGGGCTGTTTGCAGAGCGGTAGATTGCCGCACTTTTTTTAGGTGCTCCACCGCCTTTGTCAGGTTGTCGATCTGCGTGAGCAGTTGCCATTCCCGCTGGTACATCCCCTGGAGAAACCCATTGCGCCGCACAAAGGCTATCTTGAGCTCCTGTGTGTCGTCAGCAGTGAGAGTATATCCGGCTTGGAAACTCGTTTATCATTTCATTCTCGCGCGGGACAGGAAACTCAGCCAGCATGGCCTCAGCGATAGCTGGATCAAAAAACTGTGGAATCAGGACGTGGCGAAACGGTTTCGCAGTGTCAAATTGCTTGCGGTAAGAGTCAGCGTTGTTGAATAACTCAGAGGAAATAATCGGCATGCGTGCGAATTTTAGAGTCTCGAACCATCCGGAAGATCTTTTAGGCGAACTTCACGATGCAATGTGACTCTGGACTACAGCGTTGGCTGAAAATTCCACGTCTGTACAATCTACTACAGGACACGGTCGGGGGAAACGCGCTGCGTCGGAAAGTCATTCAAAGCCATGTCCGAGCCAAGGCTGGAGATAAGATAATCGATATTGGGTGCGGTCCGGCACAAATCCTGCCTTGGCTTCCGGACGTGCAGTATCTCGGGCTCGATATCAATCAAAATTATATTGCCTCTGCCAAGCGGACGCACGGCAACAAGGGCACATTCGTCGTTGGCGACACAAAGTCTCTTCGCCATGACTCACGATTTAGAGAAGCTGATATTGTGATGGCCCTGGGTGTTTTGCATCACCTGGATGATGAAGATGCTACACATTGTATTCGCTTTGCTTATGACGCGTTAAAAGAAAGAGGTCGACTTGTGTGTCTTGATGGGTGTTGGATCCCAGATCAGGGTTTATTTTCGAGATACGTAATGTCTTATGACCGAGGTCGGAATATTCGGACCGAGCAGCAGTACCGCGAACTTGCTGGGAAGGTTTTTACAAATGTGGATGCATGGGTCGACAAGAAGCCGATGCGCATCCCGTATGTAACAGTGGTTCTCGAATGTCAAAAGTAGATTAGAACATCCGGTCGAAGCTATTTAAGTATCCGCTTTGATGGCGTGGAACGGTTCCCGCCGAGAACGGGAGCGAATCACTCAATGTATTCCTTTCGTGCAACCGCAAAGATTGAAACGCCGAATGGGAAGTGCAGATATCGCAACGCAAATCGTTCTGCGCCAAAAAGCGTGAATAGCAACGCGTTGGATGGTCGGCGGACATGGGCGAAGTCTCCCTCGGCTTTGTATGCTTGACGACTGAATCGCGAAATCAAGCGGACCACAGCGATCGGTAGAAACAGAAACGTGTTAAAGTAGGTCATGCGCTCAATAGTAAAATGTGCGGTCTGCAATTTCCGTCTGACCTCAGTCATCGTGTAGCGCCGGCAATGTTGATTCACGATGTCCTGCTGTCCCCACAACCACATATAGGCTGGCACTGATAAGGCAACCCGTCCCCCGGGTTTCAATTTGCGATTTACGATCTGCAGGGCATGTGCGTCATCCGGAATGTGCTCCAGTACATCAAACATGGTGACTCCATCATAGGATCCTTCTTGGATTTCGGAGGGAAGTTGATCGATCGACGCGTTGAACACTGGTGCTGGACCCCGCGAAGCTGCGAGACCAGCCAGTGTGGGATCGGGTTCGGCGCCTTCAAGGCGCGCATCTGAGGGATAGATTTCCAAGAGATTGTAACCGGGCCCAACGCCAACCTCTAAAATTTTCGGTTGTGGCGGCCATTTGAGCCGGGCAAGCAAATCTCGCAATATCAGTCGCCGTGCCCGAAACCACCAGTGGTCGCGCTCGAGCAGTGCGTACTGCTGAGCATAACTCTCTTGCATTAGGTCATTACGCTGCTTCGCGCGAAAACACTCGATTGCGGCGCGGATTGACCATTTTGCGTCTCTTGCGATGATTGCGCAATAGGCCAATGGCTAAATCACCCGTCGAATTTTCCATCGCAGTCCTTTGTTATCGTGCGGAAGCAGAGATTATCCCATTTGTGGAAAATCTTCACAAGATAATGTCCTTGTTTCGCTTCGAATGGGAACTGATCCTGGTTGCGAACTTTTGGCCGGGCTCCAGCGATAGAACCCCTGAGATATGCCAGCGACTTGCCGCACGGTTGCTGCGTGTACGGGTGCTGGCTGAACCGAAACAGGGGGCTATGGGATGGGACATGCGCAGAGGATTAGATGCGTGCAGAGGTAAATATATCGGAGTGATCGATGGGGATGGCCAGTTTCCGGTCGAAGCGATATTCTCCTGCTTTGCGAAAATTAGAAGCGATGATTTTGACATGGTAAAGACGTACCGCGTCGAGCGCCAGGACGGCGTTTATCGACGACTCATTTCGATCGCTTACAACTGGCTTTTTCATCTCTTCTTTCGCGGATCCGTCATGCTCCGGGACGTCAACTCAAAGCCTAAGATCATGAGACGGGAAGCCTATGAAAAGATGACATTACAGTCTAACGACTGGTTCATAGACGCGGAGCTCATCCTAAATTGCATCAATCTAAATCTGCGGATCTACGAGATTCCTGTCGAGTTCCACTCTCTGGGAGCACGCAAATCATTCGTGAAGCCGGGCGCGATCCTCGAATTCCTCAGGCACATGATTGATTACCGGCGGCGCTGGAGTCCGCAAGCCGGGAAGAGCAAATGATGGAAACTGTGTTTGTTACCGGTGGCGGCTCTCAGCTTGGACAGCATGTCCTGCGGAGACTCATGTCACGGATGCGAATCCTCGCGGTGGTTCACCGTCGTAAGATCGATCTTCCGGGAGCCGAAATGGAACTGTTGCACGGAGGGCTGGAAGAGACCATTCGCAACCCGATCGCACTGAAGAGAGCACAGGTGATTCTGCATATGGCGGCGGTGACGCATTCAGATAACCCAGCTGAATATTTTCGCGTGAATGCGGAGCTGACGAAACAATTGGTTTCATCCTGCGACCCATCCCAGCACTTTGTATATGTCAGTACAATTTGTGCGCACTCCGCTGGCGGCGTCTATGGGCAATCCAAGTGGCTGGCCGAAGAAACTGTCCGCAACAGTGGACTGGATTATACAATCATCCGCCCAGCGGAAATTTACGGCTCTAGCGATGGCGAGGGAATTGACGCGCTCATTGCGCTTGCGCGAAAAGTGCACATTCTACCGGACTTTCGCCACGGCGGTTCGATAGAGTACGCTCCGGTCAGCGTGCGGGAGACGGCCTATTTTATTGCGGAGGCCACGGTTTATCACCGCTACTCGGGCAAAACGTACACTCTTTGCGCCGACCGCTCGTGCGCGGCGACCGAGATGGCACACGCCCTCCGCAATTCGGTGCGTCCTCTCTTTGTAGTGCCGGTGCCAGTAACGATACTTCGCCTGGCGAAGAGACTTGGGTTGCCTGTGCCATTCAAATGCGATCAAATCGATCGCCTTGTTCTACCAAAAACCTATGACAACGCTCTGGCACACCGCGATTATGATTTCCAGCCGGTGTCCTTCCTAGATTCTCTTGCCAAAAACGACAAAAGCATCCGCGACCGCGTTCCGACCGATGATCTTCAGGCCACTAAATAATCCAAGCTCCGGACGCTCCATTCTTTACGTCGCTGGCTTCGGGCATGCAAAACTCGGAGGGTACCTTTCGCTGGGGGAGTTGATTGTGCGATCCTGAATTAATGGCGCGTTCTGGTGATGTGATTTCCCAGAGGCGAGTCGGGCCGACCACGGGATATCAGGTGTTGCCGTCCTAAAGATGACTCAAGAGCAACCTCAATCGAATTGAAGATCGTCGATGAACCAAATCGGAGTTATTCCACGGTCGAATCCAAATCCGCTTCGCTACTGATTTTGAATGAGTGGTTCACGCCGGCCTGGAAGGTCCGGGTGAACGGCAGCAATCAGCCGGTTCTGCGTGTAAACCAGCGGCAAACAGGTGTGCTCCTGGTCGCTGGGAAAAATAGAGTTGAATTTGTATATCGTCCCACCCTGTTCCGAATGTTAGTGGTACTGAACCGAATCACGATTGTATTAATCCTGAGTTTTTTGATTTTTCGCTTATATCGAGACCATTTGTCTAGAATTGCCAGCTCCAAGCTATTCTGAAATGAACAAGACCCAGCTGCTTTCCGAGACGGCCGCCAAACCCGGAGCAGAGACAGGACGGGCATATCGACGCACGGTGTTTGACGCGATTTGCGTGGCCATTCTGATCGCCTACTTCCTCCACTTTGCACTTCCCGCGCTGCGCGGAGGTTTTCGTGAAGACGAGATGATGAACATGGGGATCTGTTGGTGTGCCGGGGCGCTGAAATCACTTCTGGCAAACGTCGCATTTTGGAAGCTATTTGTTTGTCCAGGAGGCGCCCTTTACGATCTGCCGCTCTACCTTTATCGCCCGGCAGGCGCTTTTTATTATCTGCCGCTTTATCACTTCTTTGACCTGGATCCTTTGCCTTATCGAATTGTCCAGATCAGCATTCTCGCTTCATCCATTCCCCTAATCTATTACTTGAGTCGACGCCTCACCTCTTCAGGCTCGATCGCCTTTCTCGCTGTCCTTGCTCTTTGTTACCACCCGCGCCTGGCCGGCCTCGTATTCGTCGGTGCGTTCATTTATGACGTGTTATGCGGATTCTTTTACTTCGCGGCATTGGCCTACTACATCCATTTCCGCGAGAAAGGAGTTTCTCTTCGGCCCGTGCAATTGTTCGGGTTTCTAGCGATATATGTTATGGCGCTAAACTGCAAGGAGATGGCGGTTACGCTTCCAGTGATCGTCCTAATTTACGAGTTTCTGAAATCTCATGGCTGGGCAGACTGGAAAGCGTTCCTGCGCTGGATCCGCTCTTATACCGCGCCGTCGTTAATCGCCGGATTGCTCACCGTTTTTTATATCTACGGAAAACTGCACGGCACCGGCTCGCTGACGAGTTTAGATCCTTATCGACCCAAATATTCATGGGATACTTTCACAGCCTCCAACGCCAACTTTGTTGGCCAATTGTTGTTTGCCGGGCATACAGTAACGCCAATAGCGCTGCTACTCTTGTGGGCACTGGTTTTCATTTATGCCTTTCTACGCCGAGACCGCACCCTTCAGCTCATGGCGTTCTGGATAGTGATCGTGCCTCTTCCTCTGGCGTTTATCGTCCCCACGCGCGGCGATGCATCCCTTTATCTTTTGCTGTTCGGATGGGCAATGATCTTTGCAAAGGTTACGTTTGATCTGATCACTCTAATTTGGAAATTTTCGGTATTCATTGGCAACCGTGTCATCCCTGCAGCAACAAGTGCGAGCGTAGGGGATGCTTCCAGGAGAGTAGCTTCCCGGGGTTTTGGAATCGTCGCGATGCTTTTAGTGGCGTTCGCTCTCGCAGCCTTTACACAGCGAGAGAATCAGCGCCTCCGAGTGCCTTGGCTCAATGTAGGGGCCAAGACCTCCCATGTTATCCATACGTTCCGTTCTCTGGCTCTTCGTCCATCACATGGCAGTAGCATTCTTCTTTTGCTGAAAGAAAATCTCTTCCAAAATAAGTGGAATGTTTTCTTTATTGCTTCTCTGGTCTGGAACGACCATTCCCTGCGTATTTGGGTCGAAAATGTAAATGAGCTCACGCCACAGCAGCAGGCGAACGTCGATTACATCATTTCAGTCAGTGAATTCGATGCAGATGTCATTCGTTCGCCCGAGCTTCCAAAGTCGGATTGAGCGGTCAACCCAAGACTTTAAGAAGTTGATCGTCCTTGCACGTGAGCAATTTACAGTCAGCCCATCATGTTACGGAGCCTATAAATGAGTAGTCTAGGGCGACAGTGGATCGCGACGACAGGATGGTTAGCTGTCTGTGGCGCGCTGTTAGCTGTGTTACTGCTGACAGAGACGACGAGCCTGCATCACAAGGGGCTTACTACCGATGAGCCCCTCCACTACGAGTACGGCTATCGTGTGTTGAACGGGGCTCCGGAACGAACGAGCGCCCTAAATAGCAGCACCATGCCTTTTTCAAGTGTGCACGCTATGACGAGCATCAATCTGGCTGTTTTTGCCCGTACGGCCGGACTTCCACTGGACACCTCCTGGAACGGTCAGCTGACGCGTGGTCGGTACGCGACCATTCTTCTTTCGCTATTGCTGGCGCTATATGTGTTGAAGTGGAGCTACGAACTTTACGGCCGTAACGGGGCTGTTCTCTCGCTGAGTCTTTACGTCTTCGATCCCAATCTGTTGGCACATGATCACTTGGTGACGGCTGACCTGCCGGCCGCCTTGATGACGACCATGGCACTCTACCACTTTTGGCATTTTCTAAAGTTAGGCGGCAAGCGACGAGCCCTTTTCAGCGCGGTGACGCTCGGGTTAAGCCAACTGGCCAAATACTCATGCGTTTATCTATATCCGATCTTTTTGGCCATTGCCGCGATTTATTATCGTTTTAAGCCAGCAACTGAAGCGACGAAGCCTGATCAATCACACAGCCTAAGCTCGAATCTGCGCCGCTGGTTCATCGTAATAACGTTCTTCGCGGCGGTGAGTATCGTAGCAATTAATCTGGGGTTCGACTTCGATGGAATTGGAACCCCCTTGTCTGGGTATACCTTTAAAGACCCATTTTTCAAACAACTCCAGGCGACCCCGATCGTCGGCAACCTGCCTCTTCCACTGCCAGTGCCTTACGTCCAGGGCTTGGATCTAGTCAAGTTCGAGGAGAGGATGGGAGAAGCTTGGGGAAACATTTATGTGGCAGGGCAACTTCGAGTGAATCATCATAACGGAACGCTTCATGGGTTCCCGGGGTATTACTTTTACGCAGCCTTTTTCAAGGTGCCGATTGCGAAGCAAATCATATTTTTGGTGGCGTTGTTCGGGTATTTTTCAAGGCATCGTCAGCCAACGGCGCGAGGACTTCGCCGAGAAGAGATTTTTTTGCTAGTTCCGATTCTGTTTTACTGGATCTATTTCAACTTCTTCTTTAACGCACAGATCGGCATTCGTCATGTGTTGCCCGTATTCGTTCTGGCTACGATCTTTTGCGGAAGATTCCTAGCTGCGTCCGAATCAAAGCTCCGACGGTATGCCGCCGTGATTCTCGTCATTTGGGCTGCTGCATCGGCTCTTTCGTATTATCCGCATTTTATCTCCTATTTTAATGAATTTGTTCCGGACAGGAAACTCGCCTACCGACATCTTGCAGACTCGAACTTGGATTGGCGCGGAAACGAATGGTATCTAACGGAGTACGTCCGCCGTCATCCTGGAGTTATCGTGGATCCTCGTAAACCACAGGCGGGTCGGATTGTTGTGCCTGTCAACGCTCTGGTTGGAATTAACCGAAGCCCTGAGGAGTACAGATGGTTGAGAGAGCATTTTACTCCTGTGGATCACATTGCCTACTCGTATTTGGTTTATGACGTTCCGAAGGAAATGCTTCCGCAAGGTGGTGGCGGCTCCAAAGGCCCAAAAGAACTGCCTCCGGGCACTTGTTACTAATGACTCACCTGATGGCCTGCACTTAGCACGCGAATAAGATCCCCTGGGCTATTGGCTTGCCTTCATTTTGTGGGCACACTCACTGCGCGATGAATTTCTTCCAGAATTTCTCGCAAACTGTAGCGAAATTCCCAGGTAGGATAGTCTTTCTGGAATTTTCTAACGTCGCTGATCCACCAGATGTGGTCGCCAACCCGGTTCGTCTCCTCATAGCTCCATGTCAATTTGCGTCCGCTTATTTCCTCACTTAAGGCGATCGCTTCGAGAATCGAACAGTTACTGTGCCGGCTTCCACCGATGTTGTACACTTCTCCGCTGCGCGGCGCGCGAATGAATTCGATGAATGCTTCGACCAAATCGAAGCTGTGGATGTTATCACGAACCTGCTTGCCCTTGTATCCTAACACACGGTAAGGCCTGCCGCTCACCGTACATATCATCAGGTAAGAAAGAAAACCGTGTAGCTCTGTACCGGCATGTGCTGGTCCAGTGAGGCAGCCGCCGCGAAAAGAAACGGTCGGCATACCAAAATAACGTCCATATTCCTGCACCAAAATATCGGCCGCAACTTTGGATGCGCCGAAAAGCGAATGCTTACTGTAATCGATGCTCATGGTTTCTGAAATTCCCGGCTGATACTCATGCCCTGGCTCGATTTCCCACCGCGTCGGCAATTCGTGCAGTGGCAACTGGTTCGGCGTGTCGCCGTAAACTTTGTTGGTCGAAGTAAAAACGAACGGCGCTTCGGGAGAAAATGTCCTCGCCGCTTCGAGCAGGTTCAGGGTGCCATTTGCGTTAACCGTAAAATCGGTTTGAGGATCCCGGGCCGCCCAATCATGCGACGGTTGTGAGGCCGTATGCACAATCGCATCGATTTTTCCGGAGTAACTTTTGAACAGCTCGGCAACTGCGGAGGCATCCCGAATGTCGAGATCATAATGCTCATAACCGCGGACGTTCGCGATTAGATTGTTACGCGTCTTCTTCGTCGATGCTTCTGCGCCAAAGAATTGTGCGCGCATGTCGTTGTCGATTCCAACAACATGCGCCCCCTCTTTCGCGAACCGCTTTACAGTTTCCGAACCAATCAATCCTGCGGACCCAGTGACGATAATTGTGCGCATTTACCCGACGATAATCGTTAACTCGATTTTGCCTAGAAATCCTGATCTCATCACGCTGTAAAAGGCGCTATACTACTCCGGCCAATTCCGCGCCTGACGGCGCGTAGGATGGGCAAAAACATTCACATACCAAGAGACATCGCTTCGAACATGGTGCGCATCGAAGGGAACCAGACCATGAGTGCTCACCAGAGTCAGGTTCATATTTAAGCCCTGAAGCATCTCGACAAGCTCTTCCCATCTGACGCCTGCCTGTGCCAATCCGGCAGGCCAAAACTCGAGTAAGAGTTTGATGTCCGGGTTTTCCTGTAGCACGCGCTGCGCGCCGCGTAACGCATGAAGCTCATATCCTTGAATGTCCATTTTGATCAGATCAACGCGCTGAGCGAGTTTGAAGTAATCGTCGAGCGCGACCATTTCAGTGGGAACCGCATGGCGGAACTCTCCACCGGCTTTGTACGCTCTGTGATCGACGTTTAGTTTGTCCGAAAGGTAAAGCATGCACTCGCCGCTCCGCTCGCCCACCGCAGCTTGAGTGAGCCGCACATTTGAAAGATCACGTGTAGCAGTAGACAATCGCCTGAAGTTATCCGGCGATGGTTCGAAGGAATGAACCAGACCGGTCGGGCCAACACAGCGGGAAAGAAACTGCGAGTAAATTCCGATGTTAGCGCCAACATCTGCGACGATAGCGCCTTGAAACAAAATCTTCCTTAGCAGCTCTCGCTCCGCGCGATCAGCGTAGGTCTTGTAGGCGGCATAAAGCGGGCGATAGATGGAAAAAGCCCGTTGGTACACCTTATTAGCAGCGCGACGCAGGATTGAAGTTGCCGACATTAGCTTGGGGTCAGGGTGCAGTAAGCAGAGTCCACAGAAAAGGTCGGAATCGACAGCTCAGGATAAGCATTTCTTTTAGTCTGCACTCGGGCACGCCGCAAGCGCTACCGTTCTTAATGGGGATGGATGCTCTCACGGGAACAAGATTGCAAAAGATATTGAGAACCATATGATCGTCTAATGGGTCGTCGCTGGAGAGAAGTTTTCGCATCAAAGGTGGGCGCGGCGGCGCGTTGGGATTGCTGGGATTTTATTGCTCTCGCCATCGCTGTGTTTACCGCCGTTTGGGTCTTCGCCCTCAAACTTAAGACATTCTACGATCTCGGCTATTCAGGGGACCTCTTCGTAAATACTCAGCTTGCTCGAAGTTGGCTTGAGGGGCGAGGCTTGCTTCAAGACAACTGGTCTGGGAACTTCCTTGCTATTCACGCCTACTTCTTGCTTGTCCCACTCGGACTTATAGCAAAGCCGTTCGGCGCCCCCGGCTTGCTGTTCGTGCTTGCCGCATCAGTAGGAGTGACTTACTTCTGGGCAACGCGGATCCTGCGTCTTCTCGGCGTTGCTGGCCGCGTCGCAGTAATCGCAGTCGGGGCGCTTCTTATCTCACCGCTTTCAGTCGCGTTCTATCAAGAGGCTGGTTATGGGTTCTTTGTCGAGACTCTTGCCCTGGCGTTATGTTTAGTCCTGTTCTATTTCCTGCTTCAACGGCGAGTGATCGCGTCAATCGTGACGGCCCTAGTTGTCATCAGCGTGAAGGAGGACGCGCCAATAGCTGCAGCTGTGGTAGCGATGGTAGCAGGCGTTGAAACATGGCTTTCTTCACCAGGCAAACCCCCGCGTTATCGTTTCAACTGGCCTGCAGCGATCACCCTTATCCTCTCGGTTTCTGCGATCCCCGTTTTGCTGGCGATTTCTTGGGCGCAGTCGCCAACGATGTACGGCCGTCATTCCTTTGACCGCATTGGCGTCGTGGCGCCAGGAAGCTTCTCCAGCCCGGGAGCGCTTTTCATATTTGTCGCATCGAATGTTCGTCACTGGCTTGACAGCAGTGTCGTCCGTCAATGGCTGTGGATCATGATCGTCGGCACCTTTGGAACAGTCTTGTTTCGCCCGTATTATTTGGTTGTTGGTGTCCCGACAACGGGGGTCGCATGGCTCATGAATCGCAACGACCTCCTATGGGCGCCACGGTTCTATTCCACTGAGACACTGCTTTGGTGTATCACGTTGGTAGGCTTTGCGTCCATTGCACGGACTGTATCCCAGTGCAGTAAGGGGATGCGGACCGCAGTGCTTACCGCCGCAATTGGAATCGCCGCATTGTCGGTATCTGCACAACTTGGCCTTACGCCGTGGTTCGCCCGCGGGGCGTACCTCCTTCGGTCGACCAGCCTTTACTCGCCATCAGAGCGACGAGAGGCGGACAGGGTATTCGCGCGCTACCGCAAAGAAGGAAAACCGGAGGAACCGGTTATCGCATCAAGCATGCTTTTCCGCTACGCGCATGACCGAAATCTCTTCTGGTTGACCCAACTGCATGGCCGTCCCGCGCCGATCTGGATCCTTGGCGATAGCGCTGACCCCTTCGCGCCCTTTAGAATCAGCACAGATACAATAAACGCGAAATCTGGAATTCGACTCGAAGACTACGCGTTAGTTGATCGCCGCGGTCGTTTCGTGTTGTTCAAGAAAAGGGAGTAACACGTAACGAAGCCACTTTCGTTGCTCACCTGTCGACGTCAACGTCGGGTAAGCGTTGCGGTAAAAAAAGCTGCGCAGAAGTCCGGAAAACGGCGACTGATGGCGAGGTCGACGACAAAGAAGCCGCGATAGAGAAAATGTGGGATCGGCAGCTTGCGCGAGATTCCACCAGTAGCCATGTACGATAAGGCACTAAAGGTCCGCATCGAAACCGTCGTAACGTCGAAATTCTCGTTCAATCGCTGCAGCCATTCGTGCCGCCGAAAGAATATTAGCCACGGTAATGCGATGTTCGCCGATGCCAGCGGGCCCTGTACCTTCTCTAACTCAGGCTCCGAAATGCGGAAATCCACCGGTTCATGGTGCAGATACTTGAAGATGGGAGTCGATAACACGGAGAAAAACGGCTCTGTCGCAATCACTTTGCCGCCTGATTTCAATTTGCTCGCAGCACGGTTAAGAAATGCAATAGGGCTTTTCAGATGATGTAACACGTTCGTGAGCGTGACGACGTCGATGCTGTTGTCTTTAATTGCATCCAGCTTGTCGATCTCATGGCAGTCAAACACAAGATCGAGGTAATCGAGATCAAGCACGTCGCTTGTTATGATGTTTGGAAGAAATTGTTTCAGGGGCGACGTGCCGCTTCCTACCTCAAGTATTGAGAGTGCCGAGGGGTTGGGAAGGTCTCTGAATTGATCGCGGTAAAGCTCGCGATACCAAAAAAGAAGATTCTTGTTTGTGCCGAGCCGCGCCCGGTTACGCAATGTTGCAGCTCGGTCCTCCGCCTCCTGGCTCTGCAAGACGGTCGCGGCACTGCTCATTTGATCGCACGGATATAAAGCGAGCCCGCAAATTCCGAGATGACGGGCACGTTCTCAAGGAACCGGCCGAACGCGTTCACGCGGTCGATCAGAGCAACCGGCGTTTTTGGATGCAGAAAATCGAACGGATCGATCCGAACATCACGATAGCCTGTTTGTTCTAGCAGTCGCCGAAGCGACCACCGGAAGAATGCTGTCTCATCCGGCGAGTCGCCAAGCTTTCGTTTAATCCAGGGAATGTTCTTCTGTATCGCAATCTGAGGGTTCAGCATGTTTGGCTCCGTAAAATAGATTGTACCCCCTGGCTTCAACACGCGGTATATGTCGCATAGCGCCTCTTTGATTTCGAGATGATGCAAAACCGAGCTGCCCACGACAGAGTCAAACACATCTTGAGAATAGCTCAGCGCATAGGCATTTTGGATTTGATACTGAACATTTGGCGTGGAACAATTGGCCCTGGCGATCTCCAGCAGCTCCGGTGAGACGTCAATCGCGACGACGTCCGCTCCCGACCGCGCCAGTTCCCGAGTAAAAGTGCCGGTGCCACATCCCAGCTCAAGCATAGTCATCCCGGGTTTGAGATGACCGCTGAGCATCTTTACTCGCCGAGCCCAGCGAAGCTTTCCGGCTGGACTTTCCCAATTCCAAATCTCCCCTGCCCCGTGTTGTGCGAGAAAACGTCCGTGTTGAACTTCTTTGGCAATGCGCTCTTGCACCAGCAAATATTCAGATGAATGCGATCTCGAAATCGAGTGCAATATTTGGCCAACAGCCCGAAGACCTTATCATTACGCAGTTAATAACCCAGCTTTAGCTTAAGAAAGCCATGCCAGCACATCCTTAGCATGACAAGTCCGTTCCGAAAGACTTTGGTCATCTTCGTGGAACCGTAAATGCGTTCCTGATAATGTACAGGTAAATCCAGAATCTTAAGATTTAGTTTTGCGGCACCAAATAGAAGTTCGTAGTCTCCCCAACGGTCTTCGGTTCCCCAACTTCCCAGCATTGGTCTGATTCGCTCCCAATCGCTTCTCCAGAGGACCTTGGTGCCGCACAAAGTATCTTTTACCCTTTGACCGAGGAGATAGGTAAAAGCGACACTGAAAAATTTGTTACCCAGCATGTTCGCTCCATTCATTGCTCCCTTTGGAACCGGATAGACCAGCCGCGATCCATTGACAAACTCCGCCTGCCCCGAAATGATAACATCGATGAAGTAGGGCAGCTCTTCTGGAATTGTCGTCAGATCAGCATCGAGAATCATCAACACATCGCCTTTCGCGGCGTCGAAACCTGTCCAGACGTTTCGTGACTTACAGACTCCCGGTCCTCGCTCAAGACGAATATCCTTTTCCGGATAGCGCGACTGCACTCGCCGCACTTCCTCGGCAGTGCCATCGGTCGATTGATCGTCGCAGAAAATGATCTCTGTCCGGCCCGCCAGAGGCGGAATACGGCGGACGGCATCCTCAACGTTTCCTTTCTCATTTTTGCATGGAATGACCACGGATACGGTAAGGTGATCCAGGGCAACGGCTGGCGGAACCACTCGCGCGACGACAACCTGCGTCATGCAGAGCTTGCTCAAAAATGGCAGGCGTGCACAAAAATGATTCAAAAAACCAGACAGCAGGGGCAAATATTTTGGCAAAAGAACGATCCGATGCGTCTCGAGAGCTTCAAAACCCGCCAGCTTCAACAAATTCCGAATATCGGTGGTGGAAAGCCAGTTTTGCTCGGTGCGCGGCACCTTCATCCCGGTCCACTCCGCAAAAGTGACGAACGGTTCCCAGAGGTGATTGTACGTCGTTACCAATACCCGAGTATGCCGCTGACAAAGCGGCTTTAGATTCCGGAACGCCTGAAGTACATCCACGGTGTCGCCGATATCGTTAAATAAAATGTAGTCGAATTTCTCTCCTGGTCTGAATGACTGCCCAAACTCTTCCTTGTCCGGGAAAGCGACTGCGAAATTGAGGGATGGATTCCGTTGCTGCGCGATTTCCACCATCTCGGCACAGATGTCGATACCTTTCCCATCACTTGGTCTGACGGCAGCCAGAAGGTTGCCGGTGCCACAGCGAACAGATAGCACCCTTTTCTGCGGTTCCACCAGGAATCGAAGAAGACGGGCCAGCAATTCGTAGTAGTATTTGTTGTTTGTTATCCAGCCCTCGCGTCGAGGAGCAATTTTAGCCAGATGGTCTCGGGTCCGCTGCCGCCTTTGCTCTAGGGCAGCCAGCCCCCAGATGAGTTCCGAGCTGGTTTCCGGGTTTGTCATTGTCGACCGGAAAACTGCGGGCGCTCTCCAAGAGGAGGATGTGTGCGAAGTTTCAACCTGATCCATCAGCGTTTTTTACTGAATAAAATTCGATAGCCCTATTTGCGCAGAAACTTGCCCCCAGGATTGCCTTTGCCAAAGGCGGCAAAAGTTGCAGATGAATCCAATGGGTAATTTCACTCAAGTAACACGACTTTGCTGGAGAAACGTGCGGCTCTGTTTGACTAATAGGTTCGACATTCCCCGTCAGAATGCCTGCGCAAGTTATCAAAATTAGCCGTGGTCGCCAGCACAATTTCCTCCCTGTGTGCCTGCGCCGTTTTCGACAAGCCCAGTTCGCTGTTGCTGCGTTGAACGACATGAAATAATCTCTCCTAACCTCCTAACGACGCTGCGCGAACAGCAACGAGAATCCGGCACAAACTCCTGAATGCGCAACAATAGAAATTTCGCGACAACACAGACCTTGGTGGGCGCGCTACTGTTTATTTGTGCATTAGTATTCTATTACTTTTCCGTGCTGACAATCGATTATCGCGACACCAGCCTGCTTGATCTCGGTCAGTCAGATGCGACGCACTACTTTGCGCAAGCAAAGGCTCTGCTGAGATATGGATTTCCTTCGGTACAAATCGGTTACGACAAAATGCCGTCGCTGTGGCCGGCTGGATATCCGGCGCTGATGCTTCCCTGGCTTAAGATCCTTCCGCAAACAGATTCCATCCTTGCGCCATTCAGGACAAATCAAACGATCGGCTTGCTGCTGCTATTCGGTGTATTCGGCTTCTATCTTTATCTGGCCATGCCGCTAACTGGCGGATTTGCGGCGCTCTTGCTCGCCACGCTGCCTGGTTTTTTCATTTTCGGTCGCTCGCCCTTGAGCGACCTCAGCACATCGGCATTCGTCGCACTAGCTTTTATGTTTGCGTACTTGGGTCTGAAGGAAGAACGCCGTTGGAAAATCTATCTATCGGCTGCGTTTCTCGGACTTTCGCTAAACATTCGCCTGCAGTCGATCTTCTTCGCGCCGTTGTTGCTGGCCATGGCTCTATTCCCAGTGAAGGGAGAGCGCGTGCGCTGGTTTCTACATTGTCTTGCACTTCCGATTGTTTTCGCTCTGGCAGTCAGCCCGCTGCTGGTGCTAAATACGATTCAGTTTCATTCGCCACTTAAAACAGGATACGACTATTACCTCGGTCCAGTGTTAGCAAAGGCCGCGCGTTTTTCCTGGCGCTACATTCCAGACAATACTGCGTTGCTTTGGCGGGAACTCGCTCTGCGTCCACAGAAGTACACTGCCATGAATCAATTTGGCACCGGCACCTGTTTTGTTGCCGCATTTATCGTTTTAGCTTGTCTAGGAGTATTCTTCATCCGACTTAACAGGTCCGTTATCTGCCTTTTTTTAGCCGGCTTGAGTTTCCTTGTGGCGACCATCAGTTTCCCCGTCAACTACCTGGGGTACTATCTGCCGCTCCTAATGCTCTTAGTCGCAGTTGCCGTTCTACCCGTGACATGGGCAGTAGAAAATCTCGTTTTGCCAAAACGAACTATTCCTTCTCTGGCAATCTTAGTTTTGTTTGCTGCGGCTGCTTTGGGTTATCCTTCGCGCTCGGTCGATCCCAGACTGAAAGCGGATCGATTTCAGAGTTGGGAAGCTCTCCACTTTAGCCCCCGCCCCCGCCAATCGGCGGAGTTTATCGCGCAACGACGTTTCATCGATAGCGTTGGGCAAGCCGGTGGACTGGTCTTTTCAGATATTAGTCCAGTTTACCTGAATGCTCTTTTCCCGCCCGGATTTGTGGCGGCTCCCCTCGATGGGAAAAGGTACATCCAATGGAGACACGTTGTGCATTACGATGACGCGCAGGCGGTCGCGCTAGCTGAACTCAGCCTGCACCAATCCATTCCGGTTTACGCGCTGTTCGTTTCAGCCAAAGAACTTGATGAAAAGGGGTCACGATTGCCGAACGCTCCTGGTTACCAGTGGATGCCAGCCGGAGACACCAAGGGCGACGCCGTGATTTTGAGACTCACTTCAACTCAGTGACTAGAGAGCAATCCGTGTTTTGCTGGCGTACGGTTCCTAGATTTACTCGCCGCTACGTAAACACTCTTTCCGATTCATCGACCCAGAACAAGACGCCCTAGCAATTTGGAATAGTAACTGTTGTGCTTAATCCAGCTCTCTCGCCTGGGGGCAATCTTGGCCAGATGATCCCGTGAGCGCTTGCGTCTTTGATCAAGCGCGGCCGTTCCCCATGTCTCCGCGCTCAGCTCGCATTGCTTCAGCGAAGCACGTGCATTGGCTCCTTCGGGTAACTGCGAATCTGCCTTCGCCCAATCCACCGCTGGTGTTGCGCTCTCTCCTTCAATGCCGACGTGCCTCCAAATTGTATTTAAAAATGGCGTAAACTGCCCTGAAACCATCCTTCCAGCTGATCTTCTTCCCTTCCGCGTAAGTCCGTCCGCTGTACGAGATTCCCACTTCGTACATTCTGCAGCCTTTGCGGGCAAGTTTGGCGATAATTTCGGGCTCGACGCCAAAGCCATCCTCTTCTATCTGAATCGACTTAATAAGTGGAGCGCTAAAAGCTTTGTAGCCAGTTTCCATGTCTGTCAGATTAATATTGGTGAACATGTTGGAGAGCAGCGTCAAAAACTTGTTGCCGACCATGTGCCAAAAGAAAAGAACGCGATGCGGTCGCCCACCCAGGAAGCGGGAGCCCAAGACGGCATCCGCTTTTCCCGACATAAGGGGTTCTAAAAGCACCGGATAGTCTTCGGGACTATATTCAAGGTCCGCGTCTTGTACAAGAATGGTATCGCCAGTCGCGGCCGCGAAACCGCTGCGCAAGGCCGCTCCCTTGCCGCGATTCACCGGATGATAAATGATCCGATCAACCAATTGTGCAACCCTCTCTTGGAGCACAGTCTGTGTCCCATCTTGCGAGCAATCGTCTACTACAATGATCTCTCTGCTTTCAAGTGGAGCGTTGCGAACTGCCTCGATGCACTTTTCGATCGTATTCTTTTCATTGTAACAGGGGATAACGATTGAAACTTTCATCTCAAGAATCTGTATCGAACTTTACCTACGATAAGGCGGCGGTCGTGTTTGGTCTCCGCAAGGCAATCTTACTGCAGAAAAAAGGAGCCGTTCTGTCCCGACTCTAACCTTCGATCTTCATCGTAAGCGTGCGTACGCAAAAATCATCAAATCCGCAGTGGGCTCCACTGTAATCCGAAGAACGTTCGATGTGAAGCTTCACGAGCGGGAAATTACCCATTATCACCGCTGCAACTACGTTTCGATTTGGCTGTCATGTGCCATGCGGAGAGCGAACGACTTCGTACAGCTCGTAAATCTTCTCGCCTCCAGACCAAAATTCCCTTACCAAGCGGGATTTCAGCTCCGGGCGAGTCGCCAGAGAAGCGAGAAAGTTTTGCCGTGTCTCGGGGAACGTTTCCTTGGAAGGGGCGAATGCGAGCACAAGAGTTTTGCCTTCTGGAAAAACGTAATTCAGCCTTGCAGTCTGCCGCTCCTGATTTTGGTTTGCCAAACTTTTGAACATCGGCCAGTAATCGTGCATTCGCTGCCGAAGTTCCTTGGGCGCGAGAGCGTGTAGTTGGTTGTGCAGGCCCCAATCCACACAGATTACGCTTTTCGCCTCTAAGCCGTGCTCATTGACGTAACGGGAGAGAGTATAGATTTCCGGAGACCAGCGTGGGCTATAATGCGAATTCGTACGAAAATGAGAAAGGTATCCTGCGGTGTTATGGACGTTTACCACAAGAAGAGAAACAGCCACGGCACCAAAAAGGAGAGCCGCAAGTCTGCGGAGGTTTTCCGTGGCGAGCTGTGTGTATAGTGATTTTGCGAGGAAGGCGAACGCTAGGAGAGGCAATGGAAAAATCATTGAGTAATGATGCGGACCACCGGCCTGAGGCGTAATGACGATTTGCAAGAAAATCAGAAGGCCAATAACGAGGAAGAAAAAACCATCTTTCCGATTCTCGCGCGCTTCCTCATTTGACATCGGAAAAAATAAGCATGCGAATGCTAGATAGCAGTCAGTAACAATCAGCCAAAAGGGAGTAAATTGAATCATCCCGCTGCTATTCCCAAAGACAAAGTGAGCCACAGCGACACCTGATAAGGTGGTTAACAGGGCATTCCACTTCACTTGCAGGCCCACCGCATGAGCTCCAGGTGGGTGGAAATGGAGAAGAAGGGGCAGAGTGAAGTAAAGCGCCGCACCCAAGACGATCAAAACAGTAATGACCGCCATTCGACGGGCGAGTCTGGGGAATGAAACCCAAAGGTTCTTCAGGCTGTCCGGGTAGCACAAAGAAATGCCGATAACGAAAGCTAACACCAGCCAGATAAAATTGAACTTGTCGAAAAAACCCAGTCCGAAGCAGATAAGAATAAGGGCGACCTTCCATAGTTCCGGCTTATTGCGATAGCTAAACCACAAAGCGAAAATGGCCGCCTGGAAGAAGTGCATCAAGACCGTCGGTCCCCAATCGAGTCGGCTGGGAAAAAGATTAGCCGGATCAACCATCATTATCCATAGGCCGATCGTTGCCCAGACAGGCCCAAGTTGTGCTCGCATGAGCTGATAAAAGATCAGCAGGGTCACCGCAGCGATCAGAATGGCCGGCAAGCGAATAGTCAGAGCCGATACACCGAAGAGGCCGAAGATGGGAGCGTAGATCCATGCCTTTAACGCTCCCAGATAAGGCATGATAAAAAGCGGCACCGATCCCAACCGCATATGGATCATGGTATTATCGGGAGCGCCCTGGGCTGCGTTAACAAAATCCAGTTCATCCATGTAGAGCCCTGGGAGCTCAATTCGATAGCTCGCCAGAAAAACAAAGATGCACGCGGCAGCAATTGCCAGCGCATCTGACACACGGTACAATAGAAGATCGCTTGGGCGCCTCGCGGTCACCACAAGCCTTCCGAATTACTCAGGTTGCCGGTGTGTTCACATCTCGCCTGGAAACACGCAGGCTTATCCGATGTGAAGCGGCTGCTTTCACGCTTCATAAGTATTTTGCTGGAAAAGACGTGCGGCTGTGTTTGACTAATAGGTTCGACATTCCTCGTCAGAATGCCTGCGCAAGTTATCAAAATTAGTGGTGCCCGCCAGCACAATCTCAAGAACCTTCACGTGGAAATTCCGCGGGAAAAGCTGGTTGTTATTACTGGTTTGAGTGGTTCGGGAAAATCCTCTCTGGCCTTCGACACTCTTTATGCCGAAGGCCAACGGCGCTACGTCGAAAGCCTCTCCGCTTATGCACGGCAATTTCTCGATCGCATGGAAAAGCCAAATGTGGATTTCATCCAGGGACTTTCGCCCGCCATCGCCATCGAGCAGCGCAGCGCCGGCGCGAATCCGCGATCTACGATCGCGACCACGACCGAAATTTATGATTATCTACGGGTCCTCTTTTCGGCTGTAGGCCAGCCGCACGATCCAGTGACGGGCCAGCCGTTGAGCCGGGAAACGCCCCAGCAAATTGTCGATCAAATCCTTGCTTACGAGCCAGAGTCGAAAATCGTTTTGCTGGCACCGCTGATTGAGAATCAGCTGGGGGAGTTTCGGGACATAATAGAAAAAATCAGGCGAGAAGGATTTGTGCGTGCTCGGATTGATGGTGAGATCATGGAGTTGGATCGCTCCGAACGGATTCGCCTCAAAAAGAACGAACGGCACACCATCGAGGCAGTGGTGGATCGTTTGGTCGTCCGTGATGGCATTCGCATCCGTCTTACTGATTCCATTGAGACTGCGCTCAAATGGGGCGGGAATCGCGTCGTTCTCCTGCGACAACGACCCGGTGATGGAGTGATGGTGAAACGGAGTAACGAGAAAATCATTGCTTCGACATCCCAGCATTCCAACACTTCAACGGCCGAGCGGGAGGAACTGGTTTACTCGACTGACTACGGAAACGCCGCTACTGGCTTTAGAATCGGCGAACTAACTCCGAGACATTTTTCCTTCAACAGCCACCTCGGAGCATGCCCGGCTTGTCACGGACTTGGCACACAGTTGGTTTGCGATCCCGAGCTTATGATTTCCGATCCGGGCAAAACATTGGCTGAAGGCGCTATTACGCCGTGGCGGCGTGGGACGAAGCGAATGCAGGCATACTATCGGCACCTGCAAAAGGCGCTCGTGAAGCACTTTCACATCGATGAAGACGTGCCTTTCAGCGAATTGCCGGACCAATTCAAGCAGGCGCTTTACTTCGGCACCAATGGAACGCCGATCGAGATGGATCTCAGCAACAATGGTCCCGCAGACGCGGGAAAAGTTGCAAAACCATTCGAGGGACTGGTGCCCCAGATGCAGCGGCTATACGAGCAGACTGAAAGCGAATTCACTCGCAATCGCATTCGATCATTCATGACGTACGAACCATGCAAAGTATGCAATGGTGCAAGGCTCAAACCGGAAATCCTAGCGGTCACCATAAAGGATCGGCATGCACGTGAGTTGAATATTCATCAACTGAGTGAGCTAACGACTGAAGCAGCCGCGCGCTTTATCGCGACGCTTGAGTTGACTGCACAGCAACGGGCCATTGTCCGTGATGTGGTGCGCGAAATTCAATCCCGCCTGCAATTTCTCGTCGAAGTTGGCCTGGGGTATCTCACACTCAATCGCCAGAGCGGTACGCTGTCCGGCGGTGAAGCGCAGCGAATTCGGTTAGCGACGCAGATCGGCTCCGGGCTCGCAGGAGTCCTTTACATTTTGGATGAACCAAGCATTGGGCTGCATCAGCGCGACAATGCACGGCTGCTAGGGACGCTCCGGCGTCTTCGCGACCTCGGCAATTCCGTCATTGTGGTCGAGCACGACGAAGAAACGATACGGGCTGCGGATCACATTATCGATCTTGGCCCCGGTGCGGGTCCGCGCGGCGGCGAAATTGTTGCGCAAGGTAAACTCGAAGACATCCTGCACGCGAAGAATTCTTTGACTGCCGATTATCTTTCGGGTCGCGCGAGAATTTCCATTCCCAAACAGCGCGCTAAACCGCGGTCGACCGATCAATCCGACGGCTGGCTAACATTGGTCGGGGCGACGGAGAACAATTTGAAGAACATTACCGTCTCTTTTCCGCTCGGTTGTTTTACTTGTGTGACTGGCGTTTCTGGCAGCGGCAAGTCCACTCTGGTGGACGACATTTTGCGACGTGCTCTGTTTCGACGTTTCCATAATGCGAAGGAAAAGCCAGGCGCTCATCGGGCAATTCGCGGGGTGGAACAAATCGACAAGGCAATTGTGATCGACCAAAGTCCGATTGGCCGAACGCCACGGTCGAACCCGGTGACCTACACGGGCGCATTCACTCCGATTCGCGAATTGTTCAGTCAATTGCCCGCGGCGCGGGTGCGCGGTTATGACGCGGGACGTTTCAGCTTCAATGTTAAGGGCGGCCGTTGCGAAAATTGCGAAGGCGATGGGCTAATTAAGATCGAGATGCACTTTCTGCCCGACGTTTATGTCGAATGCGAGGTGTGCCACGGCAAACGCTATAATCGTGAAACCCTCGAGATCACTTACAAAGGTAAGCACATTGCCGATGTCCTTGATATGACTGTGGACGAAGCAGCTCGTTTTTTTCGGAATGTGCCCAGCATTTCAGAAAAGTTAGACTCATTACTAGATGTCGGCCTGGGTTATCTGCGGCTTGGTCAGGCCGGAACGACCCTTTCCGGCGGAGAAGCCCAACGCGTAAAACTGGCTACGGAACTTGCGAAAAAGGCAACTGGCCGCACGCTTTACATCCTCGATGAACCGACGACCGGATTGCATTTCGCCGATATCGAAAAACTGCTGCAAGTTTTAATGAAGCTGCGCAACGCAGGTAACACGGTGATTGTGATCGAACATAACTTGGAGATGATCAAGTGCGCGGACTGGATCATTGACCTGGGCCCCGAAGGCGGAGAGGGCGGCGGGGACATCGTAGGAGAAGGTCCACCCGAGAAGATTGCCGAGCTGCCACGCAGCTATACAGCACAATATCTGCGGACCTCATTGAAGAACACATGAGCCACACACGACGCATAGGACTGGTCTGTCTGATGAGCTTGCTTGCACAATTCGCCAAGGCAGACGCTTCCAGCGAAATTTCCGAAGCCAGCGCACCGATTGCAGAAGGGGTGCCGGAAGTAGCACTCGTGCGGTTACAGACGTTGTTGAAGAGCAATCTGCCCGCAGTCGAGTGGCGCGCAGTCGTGGAAAAGCTTGCCGAAGCGCAAATCGCCGCAAAACAACCGGAAAACACTCTGACTTTGTTGGAGGATATTCGGGTACGTGACCTGCCCTGGGCAAAATTTTGGCGCGCCCAGGCTTTCGCGAGCCTGCATCGGTGGGCCGAAGCGCTGCCGCTTTACGAGCAGCTGGCTAGTGACGAGCGGTCGCCGTTTCGCAGCGCGGCGACGTTTGGGGCAGCGGAAATGCTGCGGGCATTAGGAAGACGCGATGAAGCGCTGAAAAAATTTACGCTTCTTACTCACGACAAGGAATGGGCGACGCGAACGCAATTGCGAGCGGCCGAATTGTACATTGAAACAGGCGATGCTGCCGCCGCGCGTCGTCTTCTCGAACAGATGCAGCCCACGTCGATCGCCGAACGAAGAGAACGCCGCGTGTTGCGTGGGCGACTGGAGCTAATCCAGCGGCGACCTGAAAGAGCGATCGGCATTTTTCAGGGTCTTCTGAAAAGACCACAAGGGGCAGCTCACTCCACGCTCATTGCGGCAGTGTTCGGTGTCGCGGAAGCGCAAGTGCAACTCAAAACGCCGGAAATCGCAGACGATGTGATCGAGCAGTTTATTAATCGTCATTCGGCGGACCCGGATCTTTCTGCTCTCTTCGCAAGACTCGATGAGTTGTATCGAGCGGAACACAAACCATCGCGCAACGAGTTGGAGAGATGGGTGCGCAGTCCCGAACAGCCACGACGAACATTTGCGCGGTGGTATCTGGCGCGGTTCGAAATTCGTGCAGGGCGCAGGGAGCGAGCGCGACAATTATTTACCGATCTTCGCCGCACCGGCGTAAAGTCTCAGGCGATTTCCCCTGCTTTGCTCGAGTTTGCACAATTCGAAGTCGAAGATAAACAGTTCGATGAGGCGATTGCGATTTTGGACGATGCGCGGTCGTTTCGTCCAGCGCCGTCTTTGCTGACCCAAATCGATTTCTTATCTGCGCAAGCGCAATACCTTGCGAGGCGCTTTAATAGAGCTTCTGCAGACTTTGAACAAATCGCGCGTTCCCCTTCGCCGTGGGCAAAGATTGCGCTTTTCAATGCGTCCACCGGCTGGCTCCAACTCGGTAACCACGCACGTTTTGTAGCTGACTCCAGTGAACTGGAAAAGGCGGGTGGGGACGAACAGGCTCGTGCCGACTTGCGATTAGAGGAAGGTCTGCTGCAAGCAGCAAAAGGCGACGAAAAAGCGGCAGAATCGCTGCAACAGTTCATTCATGATTTTCCTAAAAATCCTCGGACGTCGGAAGCTTTGGTCAGCCTGGCGGAACTGGCCTTTCATGCGTCGCCGCCGCGCCTCGACGAAGCGCGCACGTACCTGACTCGCGCAGCCGGGTCGCCAACGGCTGCAGCCGCGGAACGCGGCGACTATCTCAACATCTGGATTGAGGAATCAGCCGGCGGCAACGAAGCGAAAGTTATTGAGCTCGCAAAGCGCTTCCTCGAACAACATGGAACCTCGCCGTTCGCTGCGGAAGTTCGAATGAAGTTGGCTGAGCTTTATTACCAACGCCAGGATTTTGCGAATGCACAGACACAGTTTGAACTTATTGCGCAACAGACTCCCGATAATTCGCTTGGTGAAAAAGCCCTCTTCTTCGCGGCAGAGTCGGCAATGTCCAGCATGGGTGAACATTCGCTGGATCGGGCGATCGTCCTGTTTGATCAGGTGGTGAGGCAGAACGGCCCGTTACGATGGGCAGCGCGTAATGAGCAGGCTGTGATCGAGCGCAAGCTTGGCAAATCCAAGGACGCTCTCGCTCTATACGATGAGGTATTAAAGAGTGATGCAGGTTCCCCCGAAAAACGCGAGGCGATATGCGGCAAGGGCGACATTTTCTTTGAGACGGGTACAACCGATCCAAGCAATTATCAGCGCGCGATCGACATGTATGATCAACTCGCCTCTGATAAGGACGAGCCGGTTCACTGGCGCAACCAAGCGCTTTTTAAGAAGGGATTATGTTTGGAGAAAAAAAGCGAGCGCGCCACGGCGCTTGCCACGTTTTACAAAATATTGGAGCAAGACGCGCGCCCCGATCGGCGGCGCGAACTGTTCTGGTATTACAAGGCTGGATTTAACGCCGCACGGCTGTTGGAGGAAGACTCGAAGTGGGAATCTGCTGCTGCCATCTATGACAAACTCGCTGCAGCGGGAGGCAGCCGGAGCGAAGAAGCAAAAGCGCGTCTTACCAATCTTCGCCTGGAACATTTCCTCTGGACGGATTAAACACAAGGAGTCTGTGGCCGAAAATCTCGGGTTGTTGTCTCAAATCGACGGACTAATAAACTTGCGTGAAATTCGAAGCCGCATCACAATGAGGCCGTGAAAACAGTAGACAGACCAAGTCGCTTGGGCGGCTGGTCGGTCCGATGCGCGAGCGTCGTGCTTGCGCTCGCGTTTTGCGCATCGGCTGCTGCTGATCCGAGCAAGAACGTCGTGCTCCGGCCACAACCACAGCAGGTCGCCAAGACCTCTAAGAAGATGTGCTACACTGTGGCCGCAGGCTCCCGCATTCCGCAACCTTGCGACCGGCTAGCTGCAATTCCGACCACTCACGGCGCACTGGATATATTAGGCCACCGTACGGGGCAATAACCAAAACTCCGACGATTTCGCCGGTAATAGGCGTGCTGCCGGCGCGCAGCGCGGACGTAGATTTACATTTTCGCGCGCCAAGCCATCATTCCGCGCAATCGCGCGCCCACCTTTTCGATCGGATGCTTTTCGGCATCCAGGAGCAATTGCGCATAGCGCGTGCGGGGAGGTTTCATTTCTCGAATAAATTCACGCGCGAATTGGCCAGAGCGAATTTTTTGCAGCGCTGATTTCATCCGCTTTTGCACAGTTCGATCGATGATCTTCGGCCCAACCGTCAGCTCGCCCCATTTGGCGGTATCGGAAATCAATTTACGCATACCCGAAATGCCCGCTTCGTGGATGAGATCAACGATGAACTTTAGTTCGTGGAGGCATTCGAAGTAGGCAAGTTCAGGAGGATAGCCGGCGCCAACGAGCGTATCGAAACCGGCGCGAATGAGCGCGCTTGTTCCTCCGCAAAGAACTGCTTGCTCACCAAAAAGGTCGGTCTCCGTCTCCTCACGAAAAGTTGTCTCGATTACGCCGGCATGCGTGCAACCGATTCCCTTTGCCCAGGCCAGGGCGGTTTGCTTCGCATGCCTGCTGTGATTTTGGTGAATTGCAATCAGACCGGGCGCGCCGCGCCCTCTAAGAAACTCGCGACGTACCATTGGCCCCAGGCCTTTCGGCGCCACCATGATAACGTCCACATCTCTCCGGGGAACGATAGTGCGATAATGAATCGCGAAGCCATGCGCGAAGAGTAACGTTTGGCCAGATCGCAAGTTGGGCGCAACCTGTTCCGCATAAATTCGCGGCATCTCGTTGTCTGGAAGGGCAAGAAAAATGATGTCTCCGCGCTGCGTGGCCCGAGCTGTGTCCAAGACTTCCAGACCGCTGCGCCTGGCACGGACCCGCGATTTGCTTCCCTGATAGAGGCCGACAATTACGTTAATCCCGCTGTCCTTGAGATTGAGAGCGTGTGCTCGACCTTGTGCGCCGAACCCAATCACTGCGCACGTTTTTCCCTTCAGCCAACGGAGATCGGCGTGTTTGTCGGTATAGATACGCGCGGCCAAATTTTACTCGCGAATGCGTCCGGAGTTAGTTGCCTGGCTTACCCAAGATGGAATTCGCTGTCGCAAGCACCGATTTATCGTCGTTATCCGTCAGTCCAGCGAGGAAATGGCGAATCCGGCGAAATGACTGACGCAAAAACAGATCGGCAGCGAACTGGTCCGGAGTCGATGAACTTCCATTTCGTTGCGCAAACTGAATCTCGTCATCTTGACGGCTGAGCACGCAGGCTGACGCTAAAAGATCCATCGCCGCATTTGCGATCCGCTCCTGGACAAGCTGCATATCGAGTATCGGCTCGCGGTAAGTGATCAGTGCGCGGTTCACGGCTACATTGAAACGGCGGATCAGACGCCCAAGTTGATTGCCGAACCAACGCAGTTCAGGGCTGCGTACCGGAATCTCGGGAACCCGTACGGTCGCGCCGAACCGGTGCTTGCCAGCTCTCCATGCTTTTGCGAAGCCCCGCTCGCGTGTGGGTTTCATCATCGTGTCGTAAATTTCCTTGAATTCCATGCCCGGTCCGCGCATCCCCACCAACGCGATAAAGGAAGTGAGCACTTCGTTTGCGCCTTCGCCGATCTGATTAATGCGCGCGTCGCGCATCATTCTTTCCAGCGGACGATCGACAAAATACGCAGAGCCGCCATAAATCTGAAATACATCATTGATGCACTCCCAAAGCCGCTCGGTGGTGAACACTTTGAGCATCGCCGTCTCAAGCATGTAATCCTCAAGGCCGCGATCAATCAACGCTGCAGTGATCGTGGTCATCGCGTCCATGGCATAAGCGTCCGCCGCGATGCGCGCGATTTTCTTTTGGACGAGATGAAAATTACCGAGCGTTTTGTTGAATTGTTTCCTTGTGTTTGCGTGTTCGATCGCCAAACGCAAACAAGTCTTGGCCGCGCCCGTGCAACATGCGCCGAATGTTGTGCGTCCGAAATCGAGAACCGTCAGTGCTACTTTCAGACCTTTGCCGTACGGGCCTAGAATATTTTCCTTCGGAACCTTGACGTCGCGCAACGCGAATCGACCGGTTGCTGTGCCACGGATTCCCATCTTCGGCATCCGCGCCTCGAGCATTTCGAAGCCGGGCATGTCGGGTGTAACCAGAAAAGCTGTGATCGCGGTCTTATCCGATCCAGGCACTGGCGTTCGCGCCATCACGGTTAGCACATCTGCGATTGCCGCGTTGGTGATGTAGCGCTTTTCACCGTTCATAATGAAGTGCGACCCATCTTCGCTGGGTCGCGCCTGCATTTGCACGTTTGCCGCATCTGATCCGGCTTCCTTTTCGGTCAGCGCAAACGCGCCCAGTTGTTCGCCGGTCGACAACTTTGGTAGCCATCGCTCTTTTTGCTCGTGCGTTCCAAAGAGTAACAACGCGCGAATTCCAATCGAGTGGTGCGCATTCACGAAAACTGATGTCGATGCGCAGCGGCGGCCGATCTCTTCCAGAATCTTGCAATTAGCCATCTGCGAGAATCCACGCCCGCCATATTCCTTCGGCGCAGTCATGCCGAGCACGCCAACTCGGCCAAGGCCATCAATCACGCTGCGCGGTATGTCCGCTTTCCGATCAATCTCTGCAGGATCGAGATGTTCGTCCAGAAATTTGCGAAGGTCGGTGAGCGTCTCATCGAGTTCGGGTTGTTGCGCCGGCGGAATGCGCGGATAAGGCATCACCCAATCAGCAACGAAATGCCCTTGGAAAAGGCCTTTGGCAAAACCGAGGGCCTGCGGACCTGCAAAAAGCAGTTCTTCGGCTTGCTGGATTTCTTTCTGTCGCTGCGCGTCGAGCTTATTCATTCAGGTTGTCTTTAGAAAAACGGGCGCCGCATTGTAGCCATGCGCACGCGCGTGTCCAATCGCGCGCCGCCTGGTTGCACAAAGTCTTCAGAAATCCGCAAGACCCCAATGGTCCCAACCTCAAGGTAGCGGACCGGGGTTTGCAGCAGCGCAATCTGGAAATTTAGACCTCGTAGAGGCCCAGTGATCAGGCCTTGCCCTCAGCTGCACCCCTGGCTAGTGCCGCATTCCGTGCAAACGCCGCAGGCGCCGGCGCGGATGACTTTGTCGCTGCCGCAGACGGAACAGGTGATGCCCATGAAGATGCTGCCGAGCGCTACTGTTACCCGGTCCGGGTTTTTGTCGCCGTTCCCGTTCGCTTCAGCGGACTTGCCGCCGTTCGTGCGATTGGATGGATGACTCGTGATCACGTCGATCACTTCCTTTTCGCCGGTGCGCGCCAAATCCGTTACCGGTCGGTTCAGAGCTTTCTTTTCGATCTCCGCGATCTCTTTGAGTGGCAGGTCCGGCTGGGCTCGATTGGGCGAAGTCGCCTCTTTGTAGCCTTTAATAAACTGGCACGCCAGCCAGCGAAATACGTAATCGGTAATACTGGTTGCGTGACGAATATCGGGATTCTTTGTGAACCCACTCGGTTCAAACCGTTGATAGGCGAATTTTTTCACGAGACTTTCGAGCGGGACGCCGTACTGCAGCGCGATCGAGGTAAGCGTACCGACGGTGTCCATTAACCCGCCAATCGTGCTGCCTTCCTTCGACATAGTGATGAAGAGCTCACCGGGTTGACCATCCTCGTACAAACCGACGGTGATGTACCCTTCGTGACCCGCGATCTCGAACTTGTGGGTCAACGATATGCGCGTGTCTGGCATGCGATGCCGGACTGGTTGATCGAGCTGACCACGTAGCGCTGTGAGTTCTTGCTCCAATTCAAGAACACGTTTTTGAAGCGCGTCTGTGCCGGAATCCGCGGAGAGGCCGCTATCGTCGCCAGCGGCTACAGTTCCCATATCTTTTGTTTTTCGAGTGTTCAGAGGCGCTGAACGCTTCGAGGCGTCGCGATAAATCGCTATCGATTTCAACCCGAGCCGCCATCCTTCGACGTAGGTGTTCATAATGTCGTCGACCGTGGCGGCTTCCGGCATATTGACCGTCTTCGAAATTGCGCCGCTAAGGAACGGCTGCGCTGCAGCCATCATTCGCAGGTGCGCCATGTAATTGAGACTACGCTCGCCTTTGAACGGCTTGAACGCGCAATCGAATATCGGCAGGTGCTCCGGTTTCAATCCGGATGAAATTGTCGACCCATCCGTATCTGTGACGTCCTCGATGGTGTCGAAAGCGTCGATGTGCGCGATGATTCCTTCGATCTCATCGAAATCGTAACCGAGTTTCTCCAGAGCGGGTTTCACCGTTTGGTTGACAATTTTGAGCATTCCGCCGCCCGCTAGCAGCTTGTATTTTACCAGGGCAATGTCCGGTTCGATTCCAGTCGTGTCGCAATCCATCAGGAAACTGATCGTGCCGGTCGGTGCGAGCACAGTCACCTGTGCGTTCCGATAACCGTAGCGTTTTCCTAGTTCTGCCGCGCTGTCCCACACCTTCGCGGCTTCCTCTTTCAAGTGTGCGAATTCCTTTGCGTCCGAGATTTCGCGTACGGCATGGCGATGCAGCTCGATCACTTCCAGCATCGACGCGACGTTGTCCTTGGCGACTGGCTTCGGCACGCCGCTGGCGCGTGCGTCGCAGTAACCTGAAAACGGCCCCATCGTCTCTGCCAACCGTGCGCTTTGTTCGTAAGATTCGCCGGTCATGATTGCAGTGATCGCACCGCAGAGCGCCCGGCCTTCCACACTATCGTAACCGAACCCGTAACTCATGATGAGCGACCCGAGGTTCGCGTAGCCGAGTCCGAGCGTGCGGAAAATATGAGAGTTCTCGGCGATTTCCTTGATCGGGTAACTCGCGTTGTCGACAATGATCTCCTGCGCTGTGATGAAAATGCGCACCGCCGCTTTGAATCGATCAATATCAAAGTCGCCCTCCGGACTTTTAAACTTTATTAAGTTGAGCGAAGCCAGATTGCACGCGGTGTTATCGAGGAAGAGATATTCCGAGCACGGGTTCGTGGAATTTTGACGGCCTGTACCTTTGCAGGTATGCCACTTGTGGATCGTGGAATCGAACTGCATTCCAGGATCGCCGCAGATGTAAGTTCCTTCAGCGATCTTGCGCAATAGCGTGCGCGCGTCTTTTCGCTCGCACGGTTTGCCGTCCGTTATACGGCGCGTCCACCATTCACGGCCTTCGTGCGCCGCTTCCATGAATTCATCGCTTACACGCACGCTCACATTTTCGTTCTGATACATGACCGAGCCGTACGCATCGCCGTTGTAGCTGCCGTCGTAGCCCTGCTCGATAAGCGCCCATGCCTTCTTTTCTTCCTTCTGTTTGGCGTCGATGAACTCTTCAATGTCCGGGTGCCAATCTTTGAGCGTGTTCATCTTCGCGGCTCGCCGCGTTTTGCCGCCGCTCTTCACCACGTTCGCAACCTGGTCGTAAACTTTCAGGAACGAGAGCGGTCCACTGGGTTTGCCGCCGCCGCTCAATTTTTCTCTCGTTGATCTGAGCGAAGAAAGATCGGTGCCGGTGCCGCTGCCGTACTTGAAGAGCATCGCTTCGCTGGTCGCCAGCCGCATGATGTCTTCCATCGTGTCTTCCACACTCTGGATGAAACACGCGCTTCCCTGCGGATATTCGTACTGCGACGCGGCTCGTTCCGCTTTGCCGGTTTCGCGATTGTAGAAATAATTGCCGGCCCCGGCGCCTTTGCCGATGCCATATTGATGATATAAACCGACGTTAAACCAGACCGGCGAATTGAACGCACCGTATTGGTTCAAGCACAGCCAGGTCAGTTCATCGTAAAAAACCTCCGCAGCTTCCGCATCCGTGAAATAGCCATCCGCCAAACCCCAGTCGGTAATCGTGCGCGTAACGCGATGAATCAGCTGCCGCACCGAAGTTTCTCGTCCGCCCTTATATGGATCGGTGCCATTCGCGATGTCGCCGTAAAAATACTTCGAGACCGCTATTTTGGTCGCGAGGGCACTCCAGTTTTTCGGGACTTCGATGTCCTCCTGCTTAAAGATGACTTTGGCACTGTCATCGGTAATTTCCGCGGTGCGCCGCTCCCATTCAACTTGATCAAATGGCGCCACAGCGGCATCGCTGAACACGCGCTTAAAACTCAGGCCAGTCTTTTTCTTTTTGTCGCTCCTATTTCTTCGGCGCACAGCCGGTTTAGATGGTCCGTTAAGTGAGGCGGGCGGGATTCCGGGTTTTAATTGAATCATGGCAATTAGGGAGGGTTGAAGTTCTGAATAAGGTGCGAATACTTGTGAACAGCGGCGCAAACAACTTGTGAATCCTGGTGAACAACAAGTAATAGCGTTGGCTGTCCTTGGGACATACAATATGCAGCCCTCAGTGAAGGCGTGGCAAGCCTAAAATTGTAACATTTTTTGCCTCCGGAAGCATCCCGACCTACCCAACTACCGCCTTCGCCAAAACATCCATATGATGTTCGTCGGTTCCGCAACAGCCACCCAGGACTGGCTAGATCAAACTCTCTCGCGCATGCCAATTCATCCCGCACCCAAATCCGGACGTCGGTCGCCGTCCATCGCATCACCGAAACGCTCGAGCCATGCTTAGCCTTTGCAAACTCAGGGGACGACAATTGCGTGTGCTGAAATAACACGCACAATATCGAGCGATTGGAAGGGTGGCTGAGTCCGGTTTAAGGCACTCGACTCGAAATCGAGCGTGGGGAAACCCACCGTGGGTTCGAATCCCACCCCTTCCGCCACGCCTCATTTTTCATAGCTGAATCAGTATCGAAAAGCATCGCCGAAATCCGTCGTTCGCTTCGGAATCAAGCCTTGCCCTCAATTCGGTCAATGATGTTGTGCGTGTTCAAGGCTGGCCTGCGCCAGAAGTTATTTCGCGCACGATCGCGCGACACGGCAATGAAGACGTTGAGTGATTGATATACTCGTTGATATAAAGACGTCGCGCCCACGCCCGAGAGCATCATCCTTGTGCTCGCGCCCAGCAATCTCGGATTGCGAACAACCGAGAGCGGCGGAGAACCGCGAGTGTGGCGGGCTCCGCAAGCGCTGATGGACGCGGGCCTGCGCTTGCGGTCGACGGCGCGCTCGTTATTGCCGATAAGCAGCTTTATGTGAACAGATCAGAAACGATGTGACGCGATTTGCTATTCACGGAGTTTAGTCGGACGCACCTCAAAAACGACGACTATCATCTCAAAGCTTGCGCGACGGGAAGTTTCAGTCGTTCTCAAATGGATATCGACTAAGATCGGATGCGGTTTAGACAAAATCGCCACTTTGCGGCGTCTTCAATATATGATCGGCCGAATGCCGTGCACGGGATGAAATCGCAGTTGCATCCTGTGTGTTCAACGGCAGCTTCCTCACTTCATCTTTTTTCCTATGAACATACTTTTTCGGTTGTTTGCTCTTCTGTGTTTGACTTCATCCGGTCTGATTTCAATCACCGGTGTCTCCGCACAGAAGTTCCCGGACACAACGCGCCTGTTGCGTTTCCCGACGACGAACGATACGCAAATCGTCTTCTGCTATGCGGGTGAGATTTACACAGTCGGCAAAGACGGCGGTATTGCGCGACGCCTGACGAGCGGTCCTGGCTACAGCTCGTTCCCGCGTTTCTCGCCAGATGGGAAGCAGATCGCGTTTACTTCGCAATACGACGGCAACACCGAAGTCTATGTTATGCCAGCCGAGGGCGGCGCGCCGAAAAGGCTGACGACTTCGGCCACGCTCGGCCGGGACGACATTTCCGACCGCATGGGCCCTAACAATCTCGTCATGGCATGGGAAAACGCCAAGCCACTCGTCGTCTTCCGTTCACGTATGAAGTCATTCAATGATTTCATCGGCTCACTGTTTACCGTCGGACTGGACGCGGAATTACCGCAGCAGCTGCCGGTGCCGCGCGGCGGTTTCGTTTCGTTTTCGCCGGATGATTCGAAGATGGCTTACAACCGTGTGTTCCGCGAGTTTCGCACCTGGAAACATTATCGCGGCGGCATGGCGGACGACATTTGGATATACGATTTCAAAACCGGCGCGACCGAAAATCTGACGGACAATCCCGCGCAGGACATCTGCCCGATGTGGGGACCGGACAACAAAATCTATTTCATCTCCGATCGCGACAACCGCATGAACTTGTTCGTTATCGACCTTGCGACGAAGGAAACCAAACAGCTGACGCACTTCACAGATTTCGACATCAAGTTCCCGTCGATCGGCAAAGACTCGATCGTGTTCGAGCAAGCGGGATACATCTGGCGTTACGATCTGGCGAGCGGTCAGGCCACGCCGGTGCCTATCGAGATCAAGGAAGATTTCGCAATTGGCCGCTCCGCGCTTGTCGATGCAGCCAAACATATCGAAACGGTGAACCTCGCGCCGGATGGCGAGCGCTCCATCACAGTCGCGCGCGGCGATCTTTTTTCCGTGCCGGCAAAGAACGGAACGCCGCGTAACCTAACGAAAACTTCAGGCGCGCACGAGCGCGATGCAGTGTGGTCGCCAGACGGAAAATGGATCGCCTACAACTCGGACGTGACCGGGGAAAACGAACTGTACGTTCGTTCCCAGGACGGCAAAGGCGAGCCGCAGCAGATTACGAATGGCGCCGACACTTATTACTACGCGCCGAAATGGTCGCCCGACAGCAAGAAGCTCTTGTGGAGTGATCGGTTGCAGCGATTGCGCTACGTCGATGTTACAAGCAAAGCGATCACGCTGGTCGATCAGGATAAATACGGCGAGATTGAGGGTTACGCCTGGTCGCCGGACAGTCAGTGGGTCACCTGGGCGCGCCCGGAGGAAAATGGGATGTCGCGTGTCTATCTCTACTCACTCGCGAACAAGCAACAGACCGCTGTCACTGATAGCTGGTATGGCTCCGGCGAAGCAGTCTTCAGCGACGACGGAAAATATTTATTGCTTAGCTCTGCGCGCGATTTTAAGCCGACCTTTGGCGACGAAGAATTTGCAAACGTGTATCGCGACATGCAGCGCGTTTATCTCGTTACACTGGCCAAAGAGACCGAGAACCCACTCGCTCCGAAGAGCGACGAAGTCGGGAAAGCTGATGAAAAACGACAAAAGGAAAAAGCAAAGAAAGAGGAAGAGAAAAAGCCGGAAGAAAAGGCGACCGCCAAGAAACCGGAAGAAAAACCAAAGAAGCCAGTGATTGTGAAAGTGGATAGCGATGGAATCCAGAACCGGATTCTTGGCTTGGAAATTACGCCTGGAAATTATCGCAACATCCGAATGCTGGATGACGGCCGGATCTTTTATCTGCGTCGCACGGCCGCTGATGATGTCGGTGAAGATGACGAAGAAGGATTCCCCGACAGAGATAAGAAATCACACCTTTGCGTTTACAACGTGGACGATCGCAAGGAGACCGTCCTCGGGGACGCGAATAATTACCAAATCACGTTCGACGGCAAAAAGATGCTGGTGAAAATCAAAAAAGATTACGCCATCATCGATGTGCCGAAGGACAAGCTCGAGACTAAAGACCACGAGCACAAGATCCAAGGTCTCGATGCGCAGTTGGATCGACATGCCGAGTGGAACCAAATCTACTTCGAATGCTGGCGGCAAATGCGCGATTTCTTCTTTTCACCCACGATGAACGGTGTCGATTGGAAAGCGATGCGAGACAAATATACTGCGTTGCTCCCGTTCGTGAATCATCGCAATGATCTTACCTACTTGTTAGGCGAGCTCATTGCCGAGTTGAACAACGGCCATACGTACGTCGCCGGCGGTGAGCGCCCCGACACACCACGCATCAAGCTCGGCCTGCTCGGCGCGGAATTCTCGCGCGACCCGGCCACGCGCGCCTATCGCATCGAACGCATTTTGCCGGGTGAAAATTGGGACAAGAAAACCCGCTCGCCGCTCACAGACGTCGGCGTGAACGTGAAACCAGGCGATTACATTCTAGCCATCAACAATACGCCAGTCTCCACACTGCCCAATCTTTACGACGCACTCATTGGCACCGCCGATAAACAAGTGATCCTGCGCGTGAATTCCAAGCCGACTGATGCCGGCGCGCGCGACGTGACTGTTGTGCCCACTGACAACGAAGCGCCGCTTTACTATCTCGATTGGGTGCAAAAGAATATCGATTACGTAAACAAGAAAACCGGCGGCGAAGTCGGTTACCTGCACATCCCCGACATGGGCCAGCCGGGGTTGAACGAGTTCACCAAGCTTTATTTCCCTCAAATCCGCAAACACGCGCTCATTGTTGATGTTCGCGGCAACGGCGGCGGATTCGTCTCGCCGTTGGTGATCGAGCGGTTGCGGCGGGCGCTGGTGATGGTCGGGATGGCGCGGAACGGCATGCCGCAGACCGACCCGCAGCAAACCTTCGTCGGCCCGATGGTCACGTTAACCAACGAATTCTCAGCATCCGATGGCGATATTTTTCCCTATCGCTTCAAAGCACTTGGGCTGGGCAAATTGATTGGTAAACGAACCTGGGTGGCGTCATTTGGCATTCGCGAGTCCCTGCCGCTTGCCGATGGCGGTCAATTCTTCAAACCCGAATTCGCTCCGTACTCAAAGGACGGCAAACAATGGATCGTTGAAGGTCACGGCGTCGATCCCGACATCGTCGTCGATAACGATCCTGGGAAAGAATTCAAAGGCGAAGATCAGCAACTGGACCGTGCGATTCAGGAGATTCAGGAAGAACTAAAGACGAAACGCTACGACCTTCCGTCGCCCCCACCCTGGCCCAATCGGAATCCCGCCAGCTGAAATTGGAGTTTTAACAACTGGGGCTACTCAGGCTCGTTTTTGTAGCACACGCGCCACTGCGCGCAAAAGCGAAATCTTAAGAGGAAGTATTTCCTTCGAAGGTTATGCACAGTTTCCCTCACGATATGCAGTCGTTATTTCCGGCGCTCGCATCGGCAGCGTGAAGCGGCGAGATTAGCCGCATGGAACGGGCTTTTCCAGACCGAATCGAAGCGGGGCGGCTACTCGCGGAGGAGCTCGAGAAATATGCAGATCGGGACGACGTGATTGTGCTCGGGCTGCCCCGTGGCGGTGTGCCCGTTGCCAACGAAGTTGCAAAGCACCTGCATGCGCCGCTCGACGTTTTTATCGTGCGCAAGCTCGGTGTTCCCGGCTTCGAGGAACTGGCTGCCGGCGCCATCGCTTCCGGCGGCGTGCGTGTTTTGAATGAGGATGTCATGCGTGCAATCCCGCATGCAGATCAGGCTATTGAAGCAGTAACTACGAGGGAAACAGCTGAACTGGCACGGCGCGAACAAACTTATCGGGAGGGACGTCCAGCACCGGACTTACGGGACCGGATTGTCATTTTGGTGGATGACGGATTGGCCACGGGGGCAACGATGCGTGCTGCCGTAAAAGCGCTGCGGCAGCGCGGCGCTGCAAAGATCGTCGTAGGGGTGCCGGTCGGACCGCCGGATACTTGCCACGAGATTGAAGAACAAGCCGACGAAACGGTCTGCCTGAGCATGCCTGAATTCTTTCAGGCTGTCGGCCAGTATTACGAAGATTTCTCGCAGACAACCGATGAAGACGTGCGCCAATTGCTGACCAGCGCCGCGCGGGACATGCCTGAGAGAAACCGAAAAGAATGACGATGACAGACGCCGAATTTGTTCGCGAGATCGCACAGCCGCTCTCTGGCGGCGTAAATGATTATGACGGGCTTCTTAAGCTAATCGGCAATGCGCGATTTGTGCTGGTGGGCGAAGCGACGCATGGCACACATGAGTTTTATTCCGAGCGCGCCGCGATCACGAAGCGGCTTATCGCTGAAAAAGGTTTCTCCGTCGTGGCCATCGAGGCAGACTGGCCGGATTCAGCCCGGGTGCATCGCTATGTTCGCAGTAATACGGCAGACGCCAACGCGAATGAAGCGCTCTCAGGTTTTCGCAGATTTCCGATCTGGATGTGGCGGAACACCGTAGTGGTGGAGTTTGTTGAGTGGTTGCGTGGTTTTAACCGCGATATCGATCCGAAACGGGCACTGGTTGGATTCTACGGAATGGATCTCTACAGCCTGCATGCCTCAATTGAGGCGGTGCTCAAATACTTGAAAAAGGTCGATCCTGAATCAGCGAAACGCGCACAGTTGCGATACTCCTGCTTCGATCATTTCAGCCGCAAGCCACAGGAATACGGATACGCCACGACAGTCGGTGCAGCCGAACCGTGTGAAGAGGCAGTCGTCGAACAACTCATCGAATTGCAAAGCAAAGCGGCCGAATTTCTGAGTCGCGACGGCGACGTTGCGGCGGAGGAACTGTTCTTTGCAGAGCAAAATGCGCGACTGGTCAAAAATGCGGAACAATATTACCGCTCCATGTTTCGTGGCCGCGCGTCATCCTGGAATTTGCGCGACCGGCACATGGTCGAGACAATCGAAAATCTGGTTGCCCACCTCGATGGAAGCCGGCAGCCCAAAGCGATTGTCTGGGCGCACAATTCGCATCTCGGCGACGCGCGCGCGACGGAGATGAGCCACTACGGCGAAGTGAACGTCGGCCAGCTCATGCGCGAACGTTTTGGCGATGAAGCGGTGCTGATCGGTTTCAGCACCCATCATGGGACAGTGACCGCAGCCTCGGATTGGGGGGCGCCTACAGAACGCAAAAATGTCCGGCCTGCCTTGCGAGGAGGTTACGAGGAGTTGTTTCACGAGACAGGCCTGCCTCGATTTTGGATCGACTTGCAAGGCGCTGGCCAGATCGGCGTCTTGCAACAGCGGCGCATCGAGCGCGCCATCGGAGTGATTTACCGCCCCGAGACAGAACGCTTAAGCCACTACTTTCATGCACGCCTTCCGGAACAGTTCGATGCGATCATTCATATCGATGAAACTTGTGCAGTTGAACCGCTCGAACAAACCAGTCTCTGGGACGCCGGCGAATTACCGGAAACCTACCCGTTCAAAGTGTGAAGTGCATCTATGAAGACAAATTTGGTGGGGCGCGACCGCCGGGCCCGCCGAATCAAACGAGCGATTCTCTTCGATCATGAGCGAGCTGCAAATTCAGGCCGGGCGAGCAATTCTCTCGGGAACTTTGCATCTTCCTACGAGCGCGGGTGCGCTCGTGCTTTTTGCCCACGGTAGCGGCAGCAGCCGTCACAGTCCGCGCAATCAATTTGTGGCGCGCACACTTAACGACGCCGGACTGGCGACGCTGCTTTTTGATTTGTTGACGGAGAAGGAGGAAGCAATCGACATGCAGACTCGCGAGCTTCGGTTCAATATCCATTTGCTGGCCGAACGCCTTGTTCACGCGACAACGTGGGCAAAGCAGCAACCACAAACGTGCGATTTGCGGATTGGCTATTTCGGCTCGAGCACCGGCGGCGCTGCGGCATTGGTGGCGGCGGTCGAAGTTCCGAAAGATGTAGGCGCGGTCGTATCGCGCGGCGGACGTCCAGATTTGGCGGGTGAAGCTTTACCAAAAGTGAATGCACCAACCCTGCTCATTGTCGGCGGCAACGATGACATCGTCATCGAGTTAAACGAGCAAGCACGCGATAGGATGCACTGCGTAGTGAAACTCGAGATCATCCCTGGCGCGACGCATCTCTTCGAAGAACCAGGGACGCTGGAGAAAGTCGCACAACTCGCAAGCGATTGGTTTGTCAAACACATCAGCGACGCGCATTAAGCGGTCATTCCGAGTGGAGCGAGGAATCTTTCAATCGGAGTAGTTGTCACATTGACTATCTTGTGTGACGCAGCATCCAGCGGGAGGTCCTTCGCTTCGCTCAGGATGACACCGGTTACTTATTGACGCGCGTCTTTATACGTCACCACCCGTCCCCAAAGGCTCTTTGTCCCCCAGATACCGGCGCGAAGGCATTCCAATTGAACGATCTGGCTGTGATCGACAAACAGGTTTACGTCTGCACCGTAGTTTTTGATGTACCATTCGAACACATCGGGATCGGCAGCTTCAAACATCAGTTTCTCCATGCCGATCTCGTCTATGAATCTTGCGGGAACCTCCGTGCGCCAGGGATCGACGTTTTCAGTAATGCCTTCGCTTTCGATCATGATGATCCCCGCTCCGGCGTCGAGAAATCGCTTTGCCTGTGCGATGGCCCAGCTCGGGTCGCGCGTACCTTCCGCTTTTAGTTCTGCAGCCGCACTCGCGCCACCGGCGCCGAATTGAATCCCCACTTCTGGTTTCGCTTTTAATCCGGATTTGCGCACCAATTCAATTAGCCGCAGCCAATCGTCAGTTGGAATCGAGACGAACCCAGCTGAGATCTCGATGATATCGAACCCGAACTTTTTGCATTGGGCAACGTACCGGCGCACGGCATCATCGCCTTGCACAAGAACGCGCTCAACGAAACCGCCTGTGGAAACGAGTACCTCATGTTCGTGGCAAAGCTCGATGATGTCTTGCACAGCTCGTTCTGGCATGAGCGTGAACGAGCCGCCGGCAAACTTCAGCGAATCGACGTAGGCGCCCATTGTTTCGAACAGATCTTCAAGGTAACGCCGACCCACAACCGAGTAATACGGCCCCCGAATCTCGGTTAGGCCGCGCTTCCGCGGCTTATTTCCCCGCTCATTAACTGGCAGGAACGGAAAACTGCGTTCAAGTTGTTTTGATCTTCGTTTCATCGACACCCATCTGGGAAACGTGGTGCGACAGGGTCGCGGTCGCCTCTGGGGAACGCGGACGCTCAGCAGTGAGCAACTTACGCCGGCAACACCGTTGAGAGCGTCACTTCGCTGTCCATGGTTTGCTCAAGGACGTCTTCAACTGTGGCGCCGACTTTCGATCCATCGCGATCGACTATCCAGACCTGCTGGCCTTGCTCGAATGAGCCGCGGGTCATTACCTTGAGCAAAACGCCTTCCTCGGTAGCCGGATTTTTAAGTACCTCCACACAGATTGCGTCGGTTTCCCCGAAATCCCCCAGTAGTCTCAGTTTATCATCTATTTTTGGCTTCTTCATTGCCAGGCAAGCTCTACGCGGCGCAAAACTAAATCGCTGCTCACGCTTCCTGCGAGCGTGTCCGTGCTCATAAACGAATCATTCACAAATGGCCCAGTATCGCATTACTGAGATCGAAGATTACGACTCGTTCGTTGGAACGGAGACCATCGAGCGAATTCGCCAGAAAGCTGCCAATTTGAAAGGCCTGCGCGTCGCAAATTTCAATTCTACGTACTACGGCGGCGGCGTCGCCGAGACAATTTCTTCGCTCACTTTGCTCATGAACAGCCTCGGACTACGCACCGAATGGCGAGTGATCCAAGGCACGCCCGATTTTTTCTCCATCACGAAGAAGATGCACAATGCCCTTCAGGGTGGAGAAATCGATCTCTCCAAGATCAAAAGGGAGATTTTCGAACAAGTGATTTACGAGAACAGCCTGCGCAATTTTCTCGATCACGACTTCATCATTGTGCACGACCCACAGCCGCTTCCGTTAATTGAGCATTACGAAAAGACGTGTCCCTGGCTTTGGCGTTGTCATCTCGACCTTTCCCGGCCGGACGCCGAAACCTGGAAGTATCTGCGGCATTGGATCGACAATTACGACGCGGTGATCCTCAGTTGCAGGGAGTTCGCTCAAGAAATGAACCCGCCACAACGGGTAATGATGCCGGCGATCGATCCGTTCACGATCAAGAATCGTCAACTAAGCGATCGAGAAATCAACGAGCGTCTGTCGCGCTACGAAATTCCCACAGATCTACCGCTCGTCGTCCAAGTTTCGCGCTTCGATCCGTGGAAAGATCCCAAAGGAGTCGTGGACGCGTTCAAGTTGGCCCGCAAACAAATCGATGCCCGGCTGGTGCTTCTCGGCAATTTTGCGACCGACGACCCGGAAGGCGAAGAAATTTTCCACTCGCTCTGCGCGAGTCGGGACGAGCGAATACTAATTCTGACCGGTGGCGACGACACAGCCCTGGTAAATGCTTTGCAAACGCGTGCAGCGGTTGTCCTGCAAAAATCATTGCGTGAAGGCTTTGGGCTCACCGTGGCGGAAGCGATGTGGAAAGCCACGCCGGTGATTGGTGGAAACGTCGGCGGAATTCGCTACCAGATCGAAGACGGCGTGAACGGATTCCTGGTTTCCTCGGTCGACGAGACAGCCGAACGAATGGTGGAGGTAATTAATGACGGGGAATTGCGCGACGAAATGGGACGCAAGGCGCATGAGACAGTTCGGAAAAATTTTCTGCTGACACGTTACCTCGAACAATATCTGGATCTCTTTGGAGCGCTGTAGCAATCAGCTCTAGCCACGGCGCTATGCACCGTCTAGAACGTGCATCCCTTATGACGGAGACGCCCGGCAGGGCATAGCTATAACCTTATGAGACGGCCGCCTAACGTGTCTCCACCAGTTGGCGCGGCTGCCTAGCGTGCGGTTTTGCCTTATCGCGCCTGAGCACGCAGTAAAGAAACCAAACGATGAAACAGTTCACCAGCAAAATGAGCGCGCCTACGAGTCCCGGATGATGCCAGATGTGACGTACCTCGAGGGGGATCAAGGCCGCTGTCGCAAATATCATGAGCAGTTCCGCCCAGCGTTGTTCCATATAAACGCCGATTCCTTCGGTAAGAAGTACCGCCGTGTAAAAGAGCGCTAGAAAACCCGTGGCACGCAACGTCCCGCCGGCGAGCACGGCTTGCAGTTTATTCAGCAGATAATTCACTGCCTTGCTGTGTTCCAACAAGATTTCGTCAGCGGTCCAGTTCGACAGGGCATCCATCCAGCGACTCCGCGCGTTCAGAAAAAGCAGTGAAACACCAAGCAGAAGCAACAGGACGCCTTTGCCGATTTTGAAGAGCGCGATCAGCTTGAGGTAGCGATGGCGACGCGGTTCCTGCAGAATCGCAGGCTCATGCGTCGGCTTACTCATTCCTTAACCGTTCGCCGAAACTGCGTCATTTCGCAATGATCGGCCTTTCCCGGCAGCAGATTTCCAGCTTGTTGCCCTCCGGGTCCTCAAAGAAAAATGCATAGTAGCCGGCAGGATAACGCCTGCAGATTTCCGGACCCTCGGGCGCTTTGCCGCCCGCCTTACACACCAACTTCGCAAGCCGATCCACTTCTTGCCGCGTATCTGCCCAGAATGCGATGCGCGTGCCATTTGGCTTATGATTTTTGTCTTGCGTGAAACCAAAAAATTCCGACGGCCTGTCGCCACCTGCGGAATAAAAAGTGTGATATTTTTTGCCCGGTCGTTCCTCAACAAATCCAAGCTGCGGCAGGAATTTGCCATAAAACTTTCTTGCTATGCTCATGTCTTTCACTCGTAAGTCGATATGATCGAAGCAACGCGTCTTCATTTTGTGATTCTCAATTGCTTGGAGGCGCAATTCAATCGCTTGTGATGAAGGATCTCTTCGCAAAAGACATGGAAGCGCTGCGTGCGCGTTCGTTGGATCGACATCTTCGCGAAATCACCAGCGCGCAAGGACCCGAAGTCGAGATTGGCGGCCGCCGCAGCTTGATCAATTTTTCTTCAAACGATTATCTCGGTCTCGCAAACGAACCTCGATTACGCGACGCAGCGACCGCCGCAATCAACGAATTTGGCGTCGGCGCCGGCGCTTCGCGCCTGATCAGCGGAACGCAATCGCCGCATCTTAGCTTGGAACGGACTCTTGCACAGTGGAAGCAGACCGAAGCTGCGCTTTGTTTTAGTAGCGGATACGCTGCGGCGCTCGGAACGATTCCTACTCTCGTCGCCAAAAATGACGTCGTCTTGCTCGATAAGCTCTGCCACGCCTCACTCATCGATGGCGCAAAACTCAGCGGCGCGGTCCTGCGCGTCTTTCCACACAATCATCTCCGCAAGTTAGAGAGTCATCTTGAGTGGGCTCAGCGCGAATATCCGGGTCACCGCGTTCTCATCGTCACTGAATCTGTGTTTTCCATGGATGGTGATCGCGCGCCGTTGCGCGAATTAGTGGAACTAAAAAAACGGTTCGGCGCGCTCCTCATGCTCGATGAAGCGCATGCAGTCGGGGTAATTGGCTCAAACGGACGTGGCCTCGCTGCGGCAGAAAACGTAAGCGAGGAAGTCGACGTTCAGATGGGAACATTGAGTAAGGCCCTTGGTTCGAGCGGCGGGTATATTTGCGGGTCACGCACCCTAATCGACTGGCTAATCAATCGCGCCCGTTCCTTCATTTATTCCACAGCTCCGCCGCCAGCAACCGCGGCAGCCGCCCTCGCGGCAGTTGATTTTCTTGCGTCGCCGTCAGGGGAGGAACGGAGACTTTTGCTTTGGGAAAGAATCAAATTGATGCAGCAACTTCTGCCACGCGCCGGAGCAAAAGGAGAAGACATTACTGCCCGCAGCGCAATCTTCCCTTGGATTGTGGGCGACGAGAAAACAGCACTAGATCTGGCAGCCGTGCTGCAAAGCGAAGGATTTCTCGTTCCGGCAGTTCGGTATCCTACTGTAGCGAAGGGTGCCGCCAGACTGCGGATTACTGTAACCGCGACACACAAAGCAGCCCAAATTCGGGAGCTCTGCAAAGCAATCAAGCGCCTAAGCGCCATCGTATGAACCTGTAGCCACCGAGCTGCGGCTGCGGCCGGCCTTAGGCAACAAACAGAAATCTTGGGCAACGCGGACGGCCCGCCGGGCCATGGCTACAGAAACCGCTCCAAGATCGGTTTCAGTCTTTGGGTGGTAGTTTCTGGCCAAAGCTTGCGGTCTGTGATCAACGCGGTGTTCAGAGAGAAATGCTCCGGCCAATTCGGCTCCGTCGGGATTTGCGCGATTACATCCACAATTATTTTCCTCGCCGTTTCCGCATTTGCCATCAAGTGGCTGAGAACGATTTCCGCCGAGACCGGTTCCTCTTCCACTTTCCAGCAATCGTAGTCGGTAATCATCGCCATTGTTGCGAATGCGATCTCCGCTTCGCGAGCCAGTTTCGCCTCCGGTAGATTCGTCATCGCGATCACATCGAAACCGTTGCGGTGATTCAATTCCGATTCGGCGCGAGTGGAAAACGCAGGGCCATCCATGTTCACGTAGGTGCCGCCGTTATGCACGGCAACACCAAGGGATCTCGCTGATTCCGCCAGAAGATTGCGGAGGTTTGTGCTGATTGGCTCAGCAAACGCGATGTGCGCGGCAATACCCTCCCCAAAAAATGTGTGCACTGCGCGCCCGCTTGTGCGGTCATAAAACTGCGAAGGCAACAACACATCTCGCGGCGCATATTTTTCCTGCAGACTGCCCACCGCTGCTACCGAAATGATCCAGCGAACGTTCAGAGAACGCAGCGCATAGATGTTGGCCCGGTGATTGATTTCGTGCGGCAAAATCCGGTGACCACGGCCGTGACGCGGCAAAAAATAAACCTGACGCCGGCTAATCTTTCCGCCAATGAGCATGTCCGACGGTGGCCCGAATGGCGTATCGATGTTGAGTTCGCTGATATCACGCAATTCTTCTATTTGATACAGACCGCTGCCGCCGATGATCCCGATTGCTGGCGGCTCATCTTTTTTCTCGGGCATGTTGCGATTTAAGACACGAATACACGAATTGTCACGAACCTAGCGGTATTGATCCATGTGAGGGCGTGAAATTCGTGTCCGGCTTTGGACGGAGGCATCGTGCGAGTGTATTATTTTCGCTCGTCCATGCCGAAGTTTTTCATCAAGACGTATGGCTGCCAGATGAACGAGCGCGACTCGGAACAGGTCGCACATTCGCTCATCGCACGCGGCTACGAGCGGGTAGCCCACGAAAGAGAAGCTGACGTAGTGCTGTTGAACACGTGCAGCGTGCGCGACATGGCTGATCAGAAGGCGCTGGGAAAAATGGGGATGCTGGGGCGAATGGCAAGAGACCGGCCGCATATGGTGTTCGGGTTTCTTGGCTGCATGGCACAAGCCCGTGGCGAGGTGTTACTGGAGAATCTGCCGCACGTCGATCTCGTTGTCGGGACGCAGAAATTTCATCGCGTTGCCGATTACGTGGAAGAATTGGTGGCGAAGAAAACGGGCCGCTCTCGCCCCGGCGAGCAAGCTCAGCTCGCACCGAACCAGAATCGCGCAATGGACGATCTGCGTTTTTCGATCGTTGATATTGCGGAGGAACCCGGCTCGCAATCGACGATTCGCAATCAACAGCTGGCACCCAGGCAGGCCACGGCGTTCGTCTCCATTATGCAGGGATGCAACATGCATTGCACGTTTTGCATTGTCCCTCAGACGCGCGGCATGGAGCGCAGCCGTTCCATTGACGAGATCGTGAGGGAGGTGCGCGACCTGGTCGAGCATGGTGTCAAAGAAGTCACGTTGCTTGGACAAATCGTGAATCTTTATGGCCGTCACGAATTTCCGAAACGCGATGGCAAAAGTCCTTTCGTGCAGTTGCTGGAAGCGGTGAATGAAATCGGCGGCCTGGAACGGCTCCGGTTCACCTCCCCGCATCCCATCGGTTTCCGCGACGACTTGATCGATGCGATTTCGCGTGTGCCGAAACTGACGGAGCACATTCATCTGCCGTTGCAATCCGGCTCTAACAGAATTCTTAAGGCGATGCACCGAGCCTATACGGCGGAGAAATATGTCGATCTCGTTCGACGCATTCAACACGCACGCGAGGGCATTGCCATTACCACTGATATCATCGTGGGATTTCCAGGCGAGACCGACGACGATTACAAGCGTACGCGCGATCTGGTTGAAGAACTCCAGTTTGATAACGCGTTCGTTTTTCGCTATTCGCCGCGCCGCGATACGCCCGCCGCGGAAATGCGCGATCAAATCGATGAGCGCATCAAAGAACAGCGGAATCAGGATTTGCTCCAGGTGGTTAATGAATCAGCGCGCCGCTCTGGCCAACGCCTCGTGGGACGCTCTGTTGAAGTTCTTTGCGAAGGCCCGAGTAAGACCAATTCAGCACGGTTGATGGGCCGCACACGCACAAACAAGATTGTGGTCTTTGAGGGCAGCGAAAAACTCATCGGCGAAATTGTTGATGTACACGTGCAACACGCCAACGGATTCAGCTTGTACGGGGCGTCGCTCCTGAAAGATTGCGGCACTTTTTAAGTTGCATCGGCCGAACGGCGAGTTGAAAATTCGCCGCCCGCCGGACAAATCCGCCGTGGCGCACTTTCCGGTGATTTACCATCTCTCTTTACAAGCTGTTGGAATCATCGCAGGCGTACTTCTCGTTTTGATCAGTCTGCCCGGTTTGCTAAAACCAAACCTTGCCGGCGTTGCACAAAAGTTTCCGCGATCTCACATGGCCGGCGTATTTTTGCTAACCATTTGTCTTGTCTGGACCTTCTGGTTGCTCGCTACCATCCAGATGGGTGAATTCTCCGCATTTCGGCGTCCCCTGCTCATTGCCTTGCCCATCGGCTACGGACTTGTGCTGCGTTTTGTTGGAGAATTCCTCGCCGTGCGCGCTCTTGGAATTCTTTGTCTGCTGGCCGCGGAGCCACTGCTCGACGCGGCCTTTCTTCGCTACGAGACAAGCCGTTTGCTCGTAACAGTACTTGCTTATTTGTTAATTCTTGGCGGTCTCTTTTGGGTCGCCATCCCGTACGTCCTGCGTGATCAAATCACTTGGACCACGCGGAGCACGTTTCGCTGGCGCTGTTTGCATGCTATCGCGCTGATTTACGGCTGCGTGATTCTAACATTCGCGTTTACCCAGTATTAAAAGACTGTAGCGACGGTCTGCGACCGCCCGCCACGTTTGGTCTCAGCATTTTGAGATTTGAATTTGCAGGCTCCGGCGGATTTCGGCGCACTACAAGATGAACCGCATTCTCGTAATCCGGGGCGGCGCAATCGGCGATTTCATTCTTACCCTTCCTGCGCTCAAGGCGCTCCGTGAAGCCTATCCTGATGCACGCATTGAGATCCTTGGTTACAAACATATCGCAGTGGTCGCGGAAAACCGGTTCTATGCGCAAGCAGTTCGCTCAATCGAATACGGACCTCTCGCCAGTTTCTTCGCCAAGAATTCGGAGCTACCGGCGGAATTGGCAGATTATTTCGCGAGTTTCGATTTGATCATCAGCTATCTGTATGATCCGGATCGAATCTTTGAAAGTAACCTCCGTCGATGTGGTGTTGAAAATCTGCTTTGCGGACCTGCCAAGATTATCGAAAAGAGCGGCCATGCCGCGAGGCAGCTAGCGCGACCGATCGAACAACTGGGGATTACAGTTGCCGATCTCGCTGAAGAAATTTTTCTCTCCGCGGACGATCGCCAATTCGCTCAAGAGTTCCTCCGGAGTTCATCGCAATCAATTCTCGCGATTCATCCTGGAAGCGGCAGCAAGGAAAAGAACTGGCCGCTGGAAAATTGGATTGAGCTAGTCTCAAGCAAAGATGATTCATCGAAGGCAAAGGGTGAGCTTGGCCACATGGGAAAGCAGTTTTCTCTTGTCGTTGTCTCGGGCGAGGCAGACAAAGACGAGACCGCGGAATTGGAGTACGACTGGAAGGATCGCGGTGTTTGCTTCGCAAAAAATTTGCCACTACCGCATCTGGCCGCTGTACTCGAACACACCATTTTTGTAGGCCACGATAGCGGAATTTCGCACCTTGCCGCCGCCGCAGGAGCAAACTGCATTTTGCTCTTCGGTCCGACCGATCCCAACGTTTGGGCGCCTAGAAACGAAAATGTGCGCGTGCTTCAAGCGCAAAGCGGCAGCCTAAACGATCTGGACATCGCACAAGTTCGAGCGGCAGTGACGACAGCCCTGCGTCCGGCCCTTTCAGGAGCGCAATGACAGTTTCCTGCTACATATGTAACACGAGGGCGGGTCTGGCAGCAGGTGTCGCCAGGTTGGCAAAAGGGATTTGAAGTTCTAAGGCCTTAATCTTCGTAGCCGTTTGGAAATTTCTCGTGCCATTTCCACGCGCTCTGGATAATTGCCTCCAGCGACTGGAACTGCGGTCGCCAACCTAGTTCTTTTTTTATCTTTTCCGAAGATGCAATAAGCCGGGGCGGATCGCCAGGCCGGCGCGGCTTTTCGATCGTGGCGATCTTTCGTCCGGTGATTTTAGCGCAAGCCTCGATTACTTCGCGAACGCTGGAGCCGCCTCCCGTACCAAGGTTGTAAAATGCGCTGCCAGACGCGCCAAGCGCCAGGATGTGCGCCCGTGCCAGATCCAGAATGTGGATGTAGTCGCGAACGCATGTTCCATCTGGCGTCTCGTAATCGGTGCCGTAAATTTCGACATTCGGTTTTCGGCCCAGCGCGACCTTAAGCACGTTAGGGATCAAATGTGTCTCCTGCCGATGATCTTCACCGAAGTTCTCAGTCGCACCAGCTGCGTTGAAGTAACGCAATGACACAAAGTTTAATCCGTGGATCCGATCGTACCATTGCAGTATTTTTTCGAAAGCGAGTTTCGATTCGCCATATGGATTGATCGGACGCGCGGGCGTCGTTTCCTCGATTGGCAATCGCTCGGGAAATCCAAAAATCGCGCAGGTCGAGGAAAAAACGATTCGCTGAACGCCCGTTGCGATCATGGCATCGAGCAGGTTCAACCCGCTGCAAACATTGTTGCGAAAATACTTCGACGGATCGCGCATTGATTCCCCAACGAGCGCGTTTGCTGCAAAATGCATCACGGCTTCGGGGCGCGCATTGGACAGCGCGCCCTGGATTTGTTCACGGTCGGCCAGGGCGCCTTGAATGAAGTTAGCGCGTGAATCAACCGCGCGGCCGTGTCCTTCAGTCAGATTATCGAAGATGGCTACGTCGTGGCCCTCGTCCAACAATAGTTCAGCGCAAACACTTCCGATGTAACCGGCCCCGCCAACAACGAAAATTCTCATGCGCCGGGAAAATGCGGCGCGATGGGCCTTAAATCAAAGCGAACTGCGAGGAGGAGAGGTTTCTGCGATGGTTTTCCCCTTTTTCTTCTCAAGAGCTGTGACCATCTGCTGGATCCGACGATGTTTGCAGCGCGGTCCTAACACTTTCAGACTTTGTTCGTCCGATCCCCATTGCAAGATATCGATGTCCACGTGACGGACGCCCCAGCGTCTCATTTCCAGCCGGCTCGGTTTATACAGGTCTATGGTATCGGTCCCGACGAGTGCCCACCCATAATCGTCGATAATGTATTCCTCGTTTGTCGAGGCGATGCGAAATCGTGTGCCAAGGGGATAACGCGACCAATCAGATGCAGCACTCATCACGTGGCGGCCGGAAAGATAGGTGCCGACTGCGTTGTGGGATCCGCTTCCTTCACTATGCGTATAGGCAGTGGTGCGCACGTTTGGTACGTGGCGCGCACTGCTAACGCTTGGTTTCGACTGGGTGGCGCAACCAACGACTAAGCAAGCGCCCGCTGCTGCCACCGTAAGGTTAAGGCACTTCGGCATTGGCAATATTGCGCCCTCAATACCAGCCGACGCGACCAAGGGCAAGCAATAATTTAAGAAAATTCCCTAGGCCGGAATGGCGGATTCGAAACGGAAACCCCAGAGAAAGTGATGTCTCCGGCTAAATACAATCCTAACGCACGGCAGCCGGCGACAGTTCACTCGTGCAATGCGGACAACGTGTCGCCTTGATCGGGATCGTCATGGCGCAGGCCGGGCAGTCCCTCGAAACTGGCGCGGCAGCCGGCGACGGCCGCTTCAACTTGTTCATCGCTTTGACTACGAGAAAAATGCAGACGGCGACGATGATAAAGTTGATCACGAGAGTGATAAAATTTCCGTAGTTCCAAGTCACTGCCCCTGCCTTGGCCGCCTCGGCCGGAGTATTATAGGAACCGCCGCCGGGCGCCGCCTTAAGGATGAGGAATTTGTTGGAGAAATCGAGGCCACCGGTCAGTAAACCTACCGGCGGCATGAGAATGTCTTTGACGAGTGAATTGATGATACCTCCAAAGGCGGCGCCAATAATCACGCCCACCGCGAGATCGACGGCATTTCCTTTGATTGCAAACTCCTTAAATTCCTTCCACATAGTGGTTCATCGAACTAATCGATGACGATGTTTACAAGCTTTTTGGGGACTACAATCACGTTGCCCACTGCCTTACCAGCAATTCGCTCCTGAATTTTCGGGTTCGACAACGCAGCGGTTTTCATCTCTTCATCCGTCGCAACAATCGGCATCTTCATTCGATCGCGCACCTTTCCGTTAATTTGAAGGACGATTTCCACTTCGTCTTCGACAAGTAACTGCTGGTCATAGGAAGGCCAGCTCTGTTCCGTGATATCGCCATGCGCGTCCGTAAACTTGCCGTTCAACTTTTCCCATAACTCGGAGGCAATGTGCGGCGCGAACGGACTGAGGAGAACCAGAAAGGCTCGCGTTGATGAGAACGGAATCGCTTCCGCACCGGTGAACGCGTTTACAAAAATCATCATCTGCGAAATCGCCGTGTTAAACGAGAACGACTCGATGTCCTCAGTGACTTTCTTGATCGTTGCATGGGTCATCTTCTGCTGTGCCTTGTTTGCCGCGATCTCTTCGATTTTCGCAGACAATTCCCAGTCGCCGCCCTGGTTCTCGGTCATGAACAAACGCCAGACGCGCGCAAGAAAACGCGACACGCCTTCCACGCCGCGCATGCTCCACGGTTTCATTTGCTCCAGGGGTCCCATAAACATCTCGTAGCAGCGAAAGGCGTCGGCGCCGTACCGGTCGATCACATCGTCCGGATTAACGATGTTCCCACGCGATTTGGACATTTTCTGATTATCTTCACCCAGGATGATTCCTTGATTGACCAGGCGTTGGAATGGCTCAGGCTTCGAGACATAACCAAGATCGAACAACACCTTTTGCCAAAAGCGTGCATACAGCAGATGCAGGACAGCGTGCTCGGTGCCGCCAACGTACAAATCGACACCACCCGGCTTCTCGCCGCCCATCCAATAACGCTCGGCCTGCTCTCCTGCGAAACGCTGATCGTTGTTTGGATCGCAGAATCGCAAGTAGTACCAACACGAACCGGCCCATTGCGGCATGACGTTCGTCTCGCGAATCGCCCTTTCGGAGTAACGAATCCAATCTTTTGCCTTTGACAGCGGCGGTTCGGCCGTTCCGGTGGGCTTGTAATCTTGCAGTGGCGGCGGGACCAGCGGCAGTTCGTTTTCGCCTAACGAACGGTGACTGCCACCTTCCCAGACGATCGGGAATGGCTCACCCCAATAACGCTGCCGGGAAAAAAGCCAGTCGCGCAATTTGTAATTGATGGCGCGTTTACCCTGGCCGCGTTCCTCCAGCCAGGCAGTGATTTTTCTCTTTGCTTCAGCGCTGGTTAGGCCATCGATAATTGATGAATTGACTGCAATGCCTTCGCCGGTAAATCCCATCGCCGCGTTATCTCCTGTTGGCTGAACAACAACGACAACCGGCAGATCGAATTTTTTCGCGAATTCCAGATCGCGTTCGTCATGCGCGGGAACGCCACCGATCGCGCCAGTCCCATAACCGATCAGCACATAGTCAGCGATCCAGATTGGGATCTTTTCATTATTTGCCGGATTAATCGCGTAGGCTCCGGTAAACACGCCGGTTTTGTCTTTGGACAGATCGGCGCGTTCGAGATCGCTTTTGCGCGCGGTCCGTTCGCGATACTCGCGCACTGCGGGCCATTGCTCTTCAGTCATAATTAGATCGACAAGCGAATGCTCTGGCGCCAGCACCAGGAACGTTCCTCCGTAAAGCGTGTCGGGACGTGTGGTAAAAACCCGGATTTTTTGGTCGCTTTTGTCGATCTTGAAATCGATCTCTGCGCCTTCGCTTTTCCCAATCCAGTTTCTCTGGAGTAACTTGATTCCTTCGGGCCAGTCGAGTCCGTCCAGCTCTTTGAGCAGGCGCTCTGCATAAGCGGTAATCCGCAACATCCATTGACGCATCGGCCGCCGCACGACCGGAAATCCGCCAACCTCGCTTTTCCCATCGACGACTTCCTCATTAGCCAAAACAGTGCCGAGCTCCGGGCACCAATTCACCGGCACGTCAGCCACGTACGCGAGGCGAACTTCATCCGGGTTTTTCCCCGAATACGTCGAAATGGGCTCGGCTTTGTTTGTGGCCGGATTGAACCAGGAATTATAAATCTTGAGAAAAATCCACTGCGTCCATTTGTAATAACGTGGATCGGTCGTGTTGATTTCACGCTGCCAGTCGTAGGAAAAACCAATTCGCTTGAGCTGGTTCTTGAATTTGGCCACATTTTCGCGTGTGGTGATTGCTGGGTGCTGGCCGCTTTTGATCGCGTATTGCTCAGCAGGTAAGCCAAATGCGTCCCAACCCATCGGATGCAAGACATTGAATCCGCGCAGGCGCTTGTAACGCGCGATGATATCCGTGGCGGTATAACCTTCAGGATGGCCAACATGCAGGCCTGCGCCGCTCGGATAGGGAAACATATCCAGGACGTAAAATTTCGACTTCGAGGGATCGAAATCTTTCTCACCGGGATTGGGCGCGTGAAAGAGTTGTCGCTCTTCCCAGATGGCCTGCCATTTTGGTTCGAACTCGTCGAATGGATACGGTTTGCGGCGCTCGTCCATGGAAAACCCCTGACGTTAAACCACGAATGGACACGAATGAACACCAATTCACAGAAGAGCGTCGCTACTCGTCAACTGTCACCGAGTTGGTTGACGCTCTTCGTCACTTGGGTCGCGACTGTAGGGAAAGCTCACGGTTATTCGTGTCCATTCGTCTTGATTCGTGGTTAATCTTCTGAATCCTGTCAAACGCGTATGCAATTGATTGTGGCAACGCGCAATGCGCATAAAACGCGGGAGATTGAGCAAATTTTCGGATCAGCTTCGGCTGTACGGGATCTCACTGCCCATCCCGAGATTTCCGAAATAACGGAGAGCGGGATGTCCTTCGAAGAAAATGCGAAACTCAAAGCGATCGCGGTATCGAGAAAATTGCCCGGCTTGGTAATCGCGGATGATTCAGGACTGGAAGTCGACGCATTGGGGGGCGCCCCGGGAGTTCGCTCAGCACGCTACGCCGGCGTGAATGCGAGCAACACAGAAAGAATCGCCAAGTTACTGAGCCGCGTTGCGAACACTGGGACGAAAAGCGATCGGCGACGCGCGCGATTTCGTTGTGTTTTGGCGGTTGCGCGTGATGGCCATGTTCTCGCGACATTCGAAGGAGTTGTAGACGGAAAAATCGCCGAACGGCCGCGCGGCTCACACGGATTCGGCTACGATCCGATCTTTATCCCAGATGGATTCAAAGAAACCTTTGCCGAACTTCCTGAAGAGGTGAAAAACAATATCAGTCACCGCGCGGAGGCGGTTCGCAAACTGCAAGCTGAACTGCCGACGCTCTGCCGCGAAGCCTAGGGTTTCGGTGGCGGCGCCGGCGGAGGCGGAGGAGCCCCCGGGGGTTGAGCGCCCTGCGCGCCCTGAGCACCTGCGGCTCTGATCTGGTAGCCCACCTTGGTGATTCCGGCGGAACGCACCTTGTCCAGAACGGCGATCACGTCACCATGCATGGCCATCAAGTCCGCGCTAATTGAGACCTTAATCTCTGGATTCGCACGGTGCAGTTCATAAAGGCGAGGTAGTACCTGGTCATCGGTCAAGACTTGGTTATCAAAAGTAACCACGTTACCCTCACGCACCTTGATGGAGACATAATCCTTTACCGGGCTTGGGGGCGGAGCAATTGCTGCCGGCAGATTGACCCGGATCCCTTTCATATGGGTCTGGCTCAGACTCACCATCATGAAGCTGGCGAGCAGAAAGAACATGATATCGATCAAAGGAATGATCTCAATGCGCGCTCTTTTCTTCGGAACCGGTGAAGCAAGTCTCATACGTTAAACTCAAAGAATTTCAGTACTGGGCGCCTGTCATCGTAAACGTGATCGGGATTTTGACTTTCGAAACCGATCCCGGCTTGAATCGCCATTGACGAAAAGCGCTCGTTGCTGCGTTATCCAAAATAGGATTTCCGATGCTTTGTGCCATTGAAGCGCTCGTCACGCTGCCGCTGGGACCGACTTCGACGACACAGACTCCACTGCCGGTAACATGCCGTGAACGCGCCTCATACGGGTACTGCGGGCGCGGCGCATAAGTGGCCAGCGCTTTCGCTGAAGAAATTGACAGGGTACCAGGACGACCGGCAGCTTGCGGCGCCTTAATGGGGGCGAATTTTTGCGCCTGCGGTTTCTTTGGCGGAGGAGTCGTTTCTTCTACGTACTCTGGCTTGATATCCGGTGGCGGTGGAGGTTCCGGCAAGGGAATGTCTTCCGGCGGAGGTGTGGGTTCCTCGGTGGCCTGTAGTGTTGCCTCAACAACAGCCGTCGGAATGTCAGGAGGAACCTCAACCGGAGCCTCGTGTTTTTGAGCAAGTGCAACCGCGGTGAGATGAATTGCTAATGCAGCGCCAAAAGCGCCCCAGAAATACAACGGAGGTGGTGGCCGATAAAGCAGCGGTTTTGGTAATTCTTCTGCCATAACCAGATTACGTGCCGGGTCCCGGCACCCCCTTTAAAGCCTCACTCTTAATCTCGAATGAGATCTTATAGAATCCTGCTGAGCGAAGCATATCGAGCAAATGAACAATGTTTCCATGGACAGTATCGCGATCGCCGCGCACGAACACTTTCGCTTCTGGATCTGATTGATGCACCTGGATCAGGCGCGCCTGCATATCTGCCTCAGTCATCTCATTTTTATCGAAAAAATAATGGCCATCCTTATCGACCGAGACGCTGATGTAATCCCGTTTTGATTGTGTCTCACCCGAACTGCCCGTGGGCAGATTCACCTTGATGCCTTTCATGTGCACCTGGCTCAGACTCACCATCATAAAACTGGCGAGCAGAAAGAACATGATATCGATCAACGGGATGATCTCAATCCGCGCTTTCTTATGAGGGACAGGTGAACTGACGCGCATTGGAAAATTCCTAGATTGAAGAACGCGTTGCTGAAGCGGGCGTACCGTGTTCGATCTCTACTCCTCTGTGTTCCTTATGTTGAGCCTCAAGCATCACTTCCAGGTTCGTGGCTGCCGTCTGCAGTTCGAACTCCAAGTTAGACACCCGGGAAGTAAAAAAGTTAAACGGAATCAACGAGAAAATGGCAATACCCAGACCGCAGGCCGTGGCAATGAGCGCTTCGGCGATGCCCCCAGTGACGGCCTGCACAGCCAACTCTTCGTTCCCCAGAAAACTGAACGACCTAATAAGACCGGTAATGGTGCCCAACAGACCGAGCAAGGGAGCCAAAGTTACGAGGGTGTCCATGACGACGAGGAATCGACCGGCGCGTTTGATCTCGATGCCGGCAGCGACCTGTAATGCGCCTTGCAACGAGGCGTGTTGGTGATTGAGGCCATTCCACATCATGCGAAGAACTGGGTCGCGTGATCCGCGCGAAAGCCTGGAAGCCTCGGTTGTATCGCCGTTCTCGATCGCGGTAAACACCTTCTCGATGCGCTTTGGATCGCGTCGGAACCAGCGGCCACCCCACCAAAAGCACCGTTCGATGACTACTGTCAGCGCAATGATCGACACGATCAGAATCGGCCACATTACCGGGCCCCCCTTGTGGAATTTGTCAATTAACCAGTTGCCGGCGAGAAAACCTGTTGGTTGCTCAGGAGTGGGCGAGGCGGCCGGGGACGGACTGATCGCGGTGGCCGCAGCCGGGCTGGTAACCACTCCTGGTGCCGGGCTTAGCGTGACTGGGACCGATGTCCCTGGCACGGCAGGCTGCTGCCCCTGTGGCACGTTCGTCGCCGGCGATTGCATGGGTACAGCAGGATTTACCGCCGCGGGATTTGTCGGCGCTTGCGCTGCGGGACTCGTAGCGGGGGCTCCGGGCGGATTTTGCGCGGGCGGCGGAGACTGCGCGACCAATGTTAGTACAAGCGCTAGTAAGCAGGCTGAGACGATGAATGATGTTTTCATAGTTTTGTTAAATCAGGAATGTGATCGAACGGTTGCGGTACAGGAGTGTCTTTATCGCAAAATCATTACTGGTGAGTCCAGCAAAAGTTTTCACTTTTTTGATCCCGAGGATGTACCCTTTACTTCGTAATATCGCTACAGAGAGGATGTAAGGCAAGCACATCGAATTTGTCGTCGCCAAAATTCCGTCATTTCTCGCCCGTGGAACGTGCTAGTGATGCGATCGCAACGCTATTCTGCAGGCGCGGCCAATCGTCGATTGTTACTTCGAGTTCATCCTCGGGATGAATTGGACCGACACCAGCAGGCGTTCCAGTTAAAATTACATCGCCCGGCAAGAGTGTGAGCGATTGACTGGCAAAGGAAATAATTTGCGCAACCGAGTATATCATCCGGCTCGTGCGCGTGCTTTGGCGCAGCTTCCCGTTTTGCCGTAACTCGAGCGAAACATCGCTCACGTTGACATCAGCATAAACAAACGGCCCAATCGGGGTATAGGTGTCGAACGATTTGCAGCGGCCAAATTGCTTCTCGATCTTTTGGAGATCTCGATCGCTGATATCGAGACCAATTGTGTACCCGAAAACAAAATTCAGCGCTCGATCTGGGAGCACATTTTTCGCGGACTTGCCAATGACGACTGCCAACTCCGCTTCGAAATCGGTTTGATGTTCGGGAAACGCAATTTCGATTGTGCCGCCGTGCGGCAAAAGCGAGTTTGGAGATTTGAACCAGATTAACGGCGTACCCAGCGGTGTCCGCTTCATCTCCGCGATGTGGTCGGAGTAATTGAGGCCGACCGCAATCAACTTGGACGGCGCGACCGAAAGATCGACCACCACGTTCGTTAGGCGGACAATCTCGCCTGTCGGCTCGATGTCGATCCAGAAGGGATTCTTTAGGACGCGAACTTCGTCGCCACGAATTTCTCCGTAGAAAAATCTGTGCCCGGATATAAAGCCGCCGAATGTGCGCATCTTCCGCATTTCTGTAGCGGCGGTCTCTGACCGTCGCAAATCCATTCGTTATTTGGCGCTCGCAGAGCGCTGCTACGGCTATTTTGAAACGATCCCGACAAAATCGCGCACAGATTTCTGCTCCGAAATTGAAAACGCGTTGCCATTCTCTCGCGCGAACCAAAATGCGCTCGATGATCCGCCATCGAGATTTAGAGCGCGTTCAATTTTCAAATCCTCAGCGAGCGACGTTGTCGCAAGGATCTTCGCCAATTCTGCCAGCGAAACCCCTGAGCAAACGCCGATCAATGTGCGACTGCCGCCTGTCGTCGCTGCAAAAGTCCGTCGGGCCAGATGGGAATCGTTCAAACCCCTGATAGGCTGGCCTCGATCAACGAGAAACGGCCCGCACTGAATTGCTGCAGTCACTCCCAGGCGCCGCGAAAATTCACGAGAGCGAACGATTTGCACTCCTCGGGGGGACGCCACAAGCACGCCCGTCATCAAGCGTGCGCGCTGCAGTGGCGCGATCATTTGCCCGTTCGCGATTCGCAAACCGAGCGGAGCGAAGTTTTCATTGAAGTACCCGCCATTTACACCGGCCAGACATTTTTCATGTCTCATCATCTCACCAAGACCGACTGCGCCACCTTCATTTTGAAGGATACGCAGTGTGCAGGACTTTGTAGGGAAGATTGCGAAATCAACGGTGATGCGTTCGCTGCCAACGGCATTTTCCAGAAAAACATGTCTGTGTACCAGACCGTCGCGTCCCGGCTCCGATGCGCTGGAGAGAATCGTCCAATCCGCTTGTGCGGTTGCCGCAAGCGCGAGAAAGAAAAAGACACGTTTAAAACGCATGAGTTATATGGGCCACCTGTGTTAGATGCTGGTTGCAGATTGCGAATGCTGCCCGCAGCTATGCTTTACCACCGTATTTCTGCAGCAGCGTCTGAAAACGCGGATCGCTCCGTAACGGATCCCAAATGGGATTTACTTTCAGGCCCTGAACGGTGACAGCGCTCGGTTGGCTCAACAACCGGTCCAGGATTTCAATCGCCGGACCGTTGTCGCCAAGCATGGCGTGAACTTCAGCCACGTCGGCCGCAATTTCCGGGCCGCCAAAGGCGTCTTTGCTTTCCGGAAGCAATTCGCTGGCGCGCCGCGCCCCAGCTAGCGCGCCATCTTTTTCTCCGAGACAGGCAAGAACTTTCGCGAGCAGAATCTGCATATCCGGTGAATCGGGACTTTCTTTCAGTTGTGCTTCGAGCAAGTCTTTTGCTTTCAGGAACGCGAGGCGCGCGCCGGTTTCGTCCTGGAGTGCTTTTCGTGCAAAGCCGATGAGAAAATATTTACTACTCAAGGCCTTGGGAATTGCTGCGAGGCGATCGTCCGGCAGATTTTCCGCTTCGCGCAATCCTTCCTGGTATTTCCGTTCCAAAACAAAAACGTCCGCGCGTCCGAAGGCGATCCTAAGTTTGGCCTCGTCGTTCATTGGCATCGATTTCGCCGCTTGAAATGCCTGCTCCGAAACGCTCAGATCGCCTTTTTCGGCGATGGCCAGCTTGGACTTGGTCTCCCAAAGTCCCACGCTTTCCGGATCTACTTTAAGCCCGCGATCGATCGTTTTGTTGGCCGCATCGAAATCTCGCAGCACCTGGTAGTTCTGAGCGAGATTTTGCAGCGGCCAGCTCTCTTTCGGATTCAAACTGGCGGCCTTTTCAAAGTTCGCAGTCGATTCTGCCCACTTGCCCTGGCGGCGCTGGATCGCGCCGAGAGCGAGGTAAACTTCCGATTCGTTAGGCAATCCGCGCTGGGCGATTTCGAATTCTTTCTGCGCCGCATCGTAATTGTTGTCGCCGTAATAATAGGATTGCCCCATGGCCAGGTGCGCCTCTGGCAGGTCGGGCTGTAATTGCAGGGCCTGCTCGGCGAGAGCGCGGGCTTTTTGGCGGCGTTCCCGAGTGGGTTCGATGCTATGAAAGAGCCAACTTTGCAACTGTGAGTAGCGCGCAAGAGCAAGCGCAAATTTAGGGTCCAGCTCGATGGCGCGCGCATAAAGCTGCTCGCTTTGTTTGAGTTTCCCGAGATCCTCAACGGCACACTGGAGATCATGTGCCTGGACAAAGGCGAGATAGGCTTCACCATTTTCGGTAGGCTTGCGTTCCATGAGCGCTTTTTCGCTTGGCGACAATTTTGCCCGCAGTTCAGTCGCGATCTTTTGGGCCAGATCGGTCTGAATCGCGAAGACATCTGTCAGCTCGCGATCGTAATCTTCAGCCCAAATGTGCTCGTCGTTTTCTGCATTAATTAATTGCACATTGACGCGCACCCGATTACCGATGCGGCGAACGCTGCCTTCCAGAATGTTACCGACTCCGAGCGTCTTGCCGATTTCACGAAGGTTGGACGCCTTCCCTCGATACGGCATGACCGAGGTACGCGAGATCACTTTCAGGTCGCCGATCTTCGACAAATTGGTGAGCACGTCGTCCTGAATGCCGTCTGCAAAATAGGCGTTCTCCTTTTCGTCGCTCAGATTTTCAAACGGCAACACCGCAATCGACTTGTCGATCTTGTGCGCCGAAGAAATACGGGGGAGCAGGAAAAATCCCGCGACTGCGGAGACGATCAGGCCGGTCACCGCAAGCATGATTACGTTGCGACGGCGGTGTGTTCTGGGCGCAGCCACGCTCGGTGTAGCTCGAATGCCCTGCGGTGTGACATCAAAAGCCCAGGCGAGGATCAAGGCGATTGGAAAACCGGCCAGTAACAGCACAATCACCAGACGCAGCGCCCAGTTTGGCAATTCCCATGCCGGAAACGCGGCTGATGATAGTTGTATAATGCCGCCGGCAGCGATGATGTAGGCCGCCGCCACACGATATACTTTTCGCCGTTTTACTTCCTCGAAGAAGCCGTCCATAGCAACAGATTTGGATTCGCCTCGGTTATGGTTCAACGGCGGAAATATAGACATGAAAATGAAGCGCGCCATTCACTTCAAATCGTGGTCATTGCCTTTACGAACTTTTCGCGTCGTTCGCGATGATGGCTGTTGTCGACAGTAAAAAAGAGAAGCCGACGCTAAGCTCGCGCTTCGTGTCTGTCGATCAAAGCCTGAAAGCGCGGATCGCTTCGCAACGGATCCCAAATGGGATCAAGTCTTAGAGACGGGACTGTCACCCCGTTGGGCGTGCTAAGCGAACGTTCAAGAAGCTGGAGCGCCTGGTCATTTTCGCCTGTCCAGGCATAGATCTGAGCGAGGGCCACGGCCGTCTTGGGCCCTTCGAGGGCATCCTGAGACTCGGGCAATAGCTCGACGGCGCGTTTGCCTTCGGCGATGGCTGCGTCCTTCTCACCAAGCCCGGCCAGAATTAAACCGAGAGTTACATGCCGGGACGCATCATCCGAGCTTTCAAGCAACGCTTTTTCTACAATGGGTCGAGCCCGTTCAAAGGCAGGCCGCGCTTTTTCTTTATTGTTCGAATAAGTATAAATCGCGCCCTCAAAGAGGTCCTTTGGCTTGTTTTTATGGTAGAGATCTTGAGGCGATTGCTTCAGAAGCGCGAGAGCGTCCGGAAATTTTCGTTGTAGAATTAAAAGCTGCAGGCGCGCATATGTAATAAGACCGTCTGGATCGAAACCTGTCGGGACCTGCGCCAGTTGTCTCTCCATCTCACCGAGATCTCCTTTCCAATCAATCGCAAGGTTGGCCTTCTGCGCGCGAGCACCAAATGATCCAGGCGCGGCTTCGATCGCACGGTCGAAAATCTTGTCTGCAGCTTCAAAACTTCTGGTGGCATAATAATTGTCAGCAAGATTTTGCAAAACCCAGGCATCCTTCGGACTTAGGGACGCCGCCTTCTGCAGATTCGCGGTCGATTCCTTCCATTTGCCCTGGCGACGTTCGATGGCACCAATGGCCATATAAACTTCCGGGGAGTTTGGTAAACTCAGCTTCGCAATGGCGAATTCGTCGAGCGCTGCCTGATAGTCACGCTCGCAATAGTAATAATAAAAACCCATTGCGAGATGTGCCTCAGGGAGGTTCGGCTGCAAACGAAGCGCTTCCACTGCCGCGGCCCGCGCTTTTTCCTTTCGCGCAGGCGTCGGATCGAAATCGTGGTAATTCCAATCGTGGACCCAGGCCAATGCTGCAAATGCTCCGGCGAAGTTTGGATCGAGTTTCGTTGCTTTTTCAAAGAGCTGCTCAGCTTTTTCTGTATTGCTGCGGAACTTGTCAGCCCGATAAAACATCTCGTGGCCCTGCATGAACGCCAGATAGGCTTCGCCGTTCTCAGTGGGTCTGCGCTCGATTTGCGCTTTTTCCATTGGCGACAGTTTCGCTTGCAATTCGCGCACGATTTGTTGGGCCAAGTCCGTTTGAATGGCAAACACATCAGTCAGATCACGATCGTAATCTTCCGCCCACATGTGCTCATCAGTGTCGGCGTTAATCAATTGCACGTTTACACGCACTCGATTGCCGATGCGACGAACGCTGCCTTCCAGAATGGCACCAACTCCCAGCGTCTTTCCAATTTCACGAAGATTGGATGCTTTCCCTCGATACGGCATGACTGAGGTGCGTGAAATCACTTTCAGGTCGCCGACCTTCGACAAATTGGTGAGCACGTCGTCCTGAATGCCGTCCGCGAAGTAGGCGTTCTCCTTTTCGTCGCTCAGATTTTCAAACGGCAACACTGCGATTGACTTGTCGCACTTGTGGGCTGACACGCGTGGCAGGAGAAAGAACCCTGCTGCGGCGGAAATGGTCACGCCGGTCAGTACTAGCATGACGATGTTTCGGCGACGATGCGATCCGGGCACCGCCGGCGTTGGTGTTGCACGAACGCCCTGCGCCGTGATGTCGTACGCCCAGGCAAGGATCAGCGCGATTGGAAAGCCCATCAGCAGCACTACGATCACCAGACGCAGCGCCCAGTTTGGCAATTCCCATGCCGGAAACGCGGCGGAGGCCAGTTGTATAATCCCGCCGGCAGCGATGATGTAGGCTGCTGCCACGCGGTACACCTTGCGCCGTTTCGCTTCCTCGAAGAAGCCGGTTATGGCTACAGCTTTGTCGGTAGAGACCATAAAGCAACGCCCACTACATTGACACGCGAAGCGGCCCTGGCGTTCACTTAACGCCGGTAGCCAGCACAGTTTGAAAATGCGGGCTCTGCTTTTCCCGCGATACAACACTCACTTCGATTTGCCGGAAGCCGCTCTTTTCCAGGAACTGGTGTAATTGCACTTCGCTGAAGCCAAGCCAATGGTCTGCATATAACTCCCGAGCCCGTTCGAATCGGTGGCTCAAAAGATCGAGAATTGCCAGCCGGCCCCCGCGTTTCAGAATCGCGTGGGCGG
>Ga0209239_1000026_pt1 | contig 92355 bp, 71 predicted proteins | sample GraSoi013_2_20cm_FD_185824 | JGI IMG/M metagenome (GOLD analysis project Ga0209239, IMG submission 185824) | Grasslands soil microbial communities from the Angelo Coastal Reserve, California, USA - Sample 10_02_2013_2_20cm (SPAdes) (version 2) | ecosystem: Environmental > Terrestrial > Soil >...
GCCGGGACACGTACCATCCTGCTCCTTGCCTTTCGCGGGGCAAGCTATGTTCCTATTGACGCCCGGCCATCCCTGCCTGTGCTCGGATTCTCCATCCTTCTATCGCTGATGACAGGTATCGTGTTCGGGATTTTACCCGCATGGACAGCGTCGCAATCCGATCCCCTCGATGCCATGCGCGGAGCAGGCCGTTCCACGGGCGATCGCGCTTCGGTACTGCAGAAATCACTGGTCGTAGCACAAGTTGCATTCTCGATTGCGCTGTTGATCGCAGCCGGTCTGGTCACGCAAAGCCTTCGCAATCTCGAAGGCCAGCATTTTGGGTTTGTGACGGATGGACGGGTGATCGTGAATATCGCTCCGTCCCTGTCCGGCTACACGCCAGACAAGCTTGACGGACTTTATCAGCGGCTTGAGGAGACGATGCCGCAAATACCCGGCGTCCTGAGCGCAAGCCTGTCCTGGTACAGCCCGCTGGGCGGTAACAACGCGAACGAACGCGTGTACATTCAGGGAAAAACACCGGACTATCGCTGGACGGCGCCCTCCTGGGACAGGGTTGGTCCTCACTATTTCGAGACGATCGGCACGCGTTTGCTGCGAGGGCGCGTCATCGAGGAACGCGACAGGCCCGGCGGTCTAAATGTTGCTGTCATCAACGAAACGTTCGCGCGCAGATTCTTTCCGAACGAGGATCCTATCGGCCAGCACTTCGGAATGACGGGTGTGAGTCACAGCGGCGATTACGAAATCGTTGGCATTGTCGAGGATGCGAAATACCAGGACACCCGTGGCCCTGCCTATGCCACATTCTTTCTGCCGCTACTCCAAACCCCGCCGCGAGAGTCCTTTCGTGGCTGGGCCGGTGCCATCGAGCTGCATGTTGCTGGCAGACCGGAGAATATCGAGCCGGCTGTCCGCAAGGCACTTGCCGATGCCGATCCGAATCTCCCCGTTCTCAACATGATGAGTTTTGGCGAGCAGGTGGCGCACAACTTTAATCAAGAACGACTGATTGCGCGGCTTACGGAGCTGTTCGGCGCGCTCGCGCTCATCCTGGCCTGCGTCGGGCTGTATGGCGTAACAGCTTATGGCGTGGCGCGGCGAACCAACGAGATCGGGATACGCATGGCGCTGGGCGCCGACGGCCGGAATGTACTCGGTTTAGTGATGCGCGCTGCGCTGGCCCAAGTCGGCATGGGTCTAGCCATGGGTATAACAGCCGCGCTAGCGGGAGGCCGCGTGCTTGTTAGTCAGCTCTACGGCGTCAAGAGTTACGACCCGATGATCATTGGCGTTGCGGCCGCAGTTCTTGCTGCCTGTGCTGTCCTTGCGGCATCAGTTCCGGCGCGGCGGGCGATGAAGGTCGATCCGATGGTGGCGCTGAGGTACGAATAGAAATTAGGAAATGGAAATCAGAAATTAGAAATTGGGATAGGAGGAGCGCGATGCGCTGGATGGATGGACTCTTTGGCAAACGGAAGCGGGAGAAAGAGCTGGAGGAGGAAGTGCGGAGCCATCTGAAGTTGTCAGCACAGGAGCGTGTGGAGCGCGGAGTAGATGAGGGTGAGGCCACGAGCGCGGCGCGAAGAGAGTTTGGGAATGTGGAGCTGGTGAAGGAAACGACCCGCGACGTTTGGGGCTGGGGATTTCTTGACCGGCTGGCGCAGGACTTGCGCTTTGGTCTGCGAATGATTGTGAAATCACCGGGGTTTGCGGCGGTAGCGATTTTAACCCTGGCGCTGGGAATCGGCGCGAACACGGCGCTGTTTTCCGTCGTCAACGGCGTGCTCTTCAATCCCCTGCCCTATCCGGAGCCTGAACAACTGGTGACGCTCCACGAAAGCAAGCCGAATTTTGAAGCAGGTTCAATCTCCTTCCTGAACTTTCAAGACTGGCGTAAAGAAAACACGACCTTTTCCAGGATGGGCATTTCGCGGGTATATTACTTCAGTTTGACGGGTGCGGGCGAGCCCGAACAGGTACGAGCGCAATTGATTTCAACGGATTTTCTTCCGATGCTGGGGGTGAAGCCGGTGATTGGGCGTTTGTTCGAAGAAGGCGAAGACGAGTTCGGCCGGAGTCCCATCGTGATGATTAGCGCCGGGTTCTGGAGCCGCAAGTTTGGCTCTGCTCCGGACGTGCTGGGAAAAGGACTGACTCTGGATGGCCGAAGCTACGCGATCGTGGGTGTAGTGCCCGCGAATTTCAACCTCCAAGTCGGCGGGTTTCATGCCAGCGAGCTCTACGTGCCCATCGGCCAATGGACGAATCCCGCATTACACGTCCGGATGGCGGGCCTGGGAATTCATGGACTTGGGCGGCTGAAACCGGGCGTGACGATTCAACAGGCACGGTCCGATATGGCGCGAGTAACGGAACACCTGGCGGAGGAATATCCAGAGGCCGACAAGGGCATCGGAGCGACACTCATTCCACTTAAAGAGCAGGTGGTCGGCGACGTACGGCGGCTTCTGCTGGTTTTGCTCGCGGCCGTCGGATTCGTGCTCTTGATCGCCTGTGTGAATGTGGCGAATTTGCTCATGGCACGCTCGATGGGGCGCGGTCGTGAGTTTGCCGTTCGCGCGGCCCTGGGAGCCGGCAGTGGGAGAATCGTCCGGCAACTTCTGACAGAAAGCATGCTGCTGGCGCTGGCAGGAGGTGGGCTCGGTCTACTGATTGCGGCGTGGGGCACGAAGGTGGCGCTGCAGCACTTGCCCTCCGGATTGCCGCGCGCGAGTGAAGTTGGAATGGATTGGAAAGTATTGTTGTTTACGGCGGGCATTGCTCTGCTCTGCGGGATTTTGTTTGGGCTCGTTCCGGCGCTGCGGATTTCGAAACCGAATTTGCAGGATACCTTGAAAGAAGGCGGCCGCGGATCAGGGGACAGCAAACAGCGCCTGCAGGGAGCTTTCGTCGTCGCGGAAATGGCCATGGCGCTGGTGTTGCTGATCGCGGCGGGCTTGATGATCCGCAGCCTAAGTGCGCTCTGGAGCGTGAATCCAGGCTTCGATCCTCACAACGTGCTGACATTTGGAGTTTCCCTGCCTTCATCGATGAGAGATGCGCCGCCCAACGCAATTCGCGCGGCCCTGCGTGAGATTCAAAACAAATTGAGTTCGACACCCGGAGTGAGGGCTGTGTCTCTTTCGTGGGCCGCCGTGCCCCTGTCGAGCGACGATGAGGAACTCTTCTGGCTCGAAGGACAGCCAAAACCGGCGAGCGAGAGTGAGATGAGCTGGGCCATCAGCTACGTGGTTCAAGAAGACTACTTGAAAGTGATGGGAATCCCGCTGGAGGGTGGACGGTTTTTCACCGCACAAGACACGGAGCGATCGCAGCACGTAATCGTGATTGACGATGTCTTCGCGCGAAAATTCTTTGGCGATCAAAATCCCATCGGGAAGCGCGTGGTGCTAACTTCCCTGGGAGCGCCTGCGGAAATTGTCGGAGTCGTCGGACATGTGAAGCAGTGGGGTCTCGATTCGGATGACAAGCAGTCACTCCGAGCACAGCTCTATTCCTCCTACCTGCAGGGCCCCGACGAGATCATGCGCCTGTCCTCGGGCGGGACTGGAGTGCTGGTTCGCATCGAACAAAATTCAGAAGCGGCGACCGCAGCCATCCGAAAAGCTCTGAAAGAAATCAGCAGCGAGCACCTCATGGTCAGCGCGCAGACCATGGAAGAAATCATCGCCGACTCGCTGGCAGCGCGGCGGCTCTCGATGATCGTGCTTTGCGTCTTTGGCGCATTGGCGTTGGGGCTCGCCAGCATGGGGATCTATGGCGTGATTTCCTACTTGGTCGGCCAGCGAACACACGAAATTGGCATCCGCATGGCGCTCGGCGCAAGACAGACCGACGTCTTGCGCCAGATTCTGGGCGAAAGTCTGAAGATGACAGTCATTGGAATTTTCATTGGGCTACTGGCTGCCTTGGCACTCACCCGCCTGATGGCCAATCAGCTTTTTGGCGTGAGTGCCATGGATCCGCTGACTTTCGGCGGAGTTGGCACTATTTTGGCGATCGTGGCGTTGGCGGCGTGTTGTGTGCCGGCACGCCGCGCGATGAAGGTGGATCCGATAGTAGCGTTGCGGTACGAGTGAAAAGATGAATGGTCAGTGATTAACTTTCTATGAGGGTATGAGGAACTTCCGGGCCGAACCGGCCCAGCCCCCCCTTTCCAGTAGTCCCTTTTGAGACCCAAGTAGCGCTATGTTGTTGATGGACAAGGGTCTAAGCTCAACCTAACCGCAAGCCTCGAATCCTGTCTAATGAGTCGGATGCAGCAGAGTGTCGATAGCACCCAGGCCATCGCAGAGAGCGACGCCGTCGCCGTGGAGCGCACGCTCGCGGGCGATCGCGATGCCTATCGCGTTCTGGTGGAGCGGCACAGCCACAGCGTTTTCCGGCTGGCCTACCGCATGACCGGGAACCGGCACGATGCCGAAGAGGTGGTCCAGGAGGCGTTCTTGCGCGGGTATCAAAAACTCGGTCAGTTTGCCTCACGAGCAAATTTCGGGACGTGGGTTTATCGCATCGCTGCGAACTATGCGATTGACCGCATGCGCCAGCGACACAAGGAAGATGCGCGCCGGGAAACGCCGAGAGTCGAAGACGGGGGTGGAATGGACAACGATCCCGTGAATCGCGTCCAGGACGAAGCGCCGACTCCGGAACGGTTGACGCAAAGTCTCGAACTCCGAAAACAGATGGAGCAGGCGCTGGCCGCTCTTTCGGAGGCGGAAAGAACGGCTTTTGTGATGCGCCATTGGGAAGGTTGCGGGATCGAAGAAATCGCGGGAGTCTTGAAATCCAGTTCGAGCGCGGCGAAAAACACTGTCTTTCGAGCGGTCCAGAAATTGCGTCATGCGTTGCAACCGTTCGTGGAGACAAAAGCGCAGGCACGCGCGATGGGAACCGAGTCATGAAACACCTGAAGGAAGAAGAGTTGATTGCATATCGTGAAGGAGTTGCCGAGCAGCGCGCCGTAGTAGCAGAGCATCTGGCGGCCTGCGAAAAGTGCCGCGCGGAGATGGAACGAATCGAAGCGGTGCTCGCCGCGCTGGATACGCTGCCTGTGCCAGATCCGGGAGCAGATTATGGGCGGCAGGTATGGAAGGAAATTGCGCCGCGTCTGGCGGAGAAGCCGGATCGTTGGTGGCAGGTGTGGTTCGAGCCGCGGCGGCTTGCGGCAGCGGGCGGGATTGTTGCGCTGATTATCGCGGCATTTGTTGTCGGGCGCGTTACAAAGAGAGTCGGGCCAGCTGACAACGTCGCAAATCGAGAACAGGTGCGGGAGCGCGTGCTCGTGGTCGCCGTCGGCGAGCACCTGGGCCACTCCGAGCGGATGTTGATCGAACTTTCAAACGAGGCGCCAGACGATCCCAAGCAGAAAGAAGTGGACATCTCAGCCGAGCAACGCCGCGCGGAAGACTTGCTCCAGGAAAACCGTTTGTACCGGCAGACCGCTCTACGAGAAGGGGATGCGGGGCTCGCCAACGTACTGGACGAACTGGAGCGTGTGCTCCTGGACGTGGCGCACAGCCCTGGAGAAGTAACGCCGGCACAGCTCGAAGCGATTCAGAAAAAAATCGAAGCGCGCGGGATTCTGTTCAAAGTTCGTGTGGTCAACAAGGAACTGCAACAACGGCAGGAGGCCACGAAGCCTGCGCCGCCGCAAAACAATTCTGCGAAAAGAGAGAGGAACAAAGTATGACCATCGGAAGACCAGGGAAACAGAGAGGCATCCTCTGGATGGCGGTGGCTGCGCTGTTAATGACACCGGCAAACGCACGGGCGTCCCAGTCTCAAGAAGATGCCGATCGCCTCGCCGCTGCTCAGAACTCCGGACAAATTGCGCAGCGTGAAGCCCTCGAAACGGCTCGGGTCGCCAAACGCGCTACCGCGTCTGCCGTGACCCATGCCATCGATCGGGCTACTACGCAGTTCATCGCTTCGCTTGAGGCGAGCGTGACAAGCCGCGTTGCGGATCGTGTCGCCTCCAAGAATGAAGAGCGCGTCGAGCAAAAGATCGATCAGGACCAGGAGAGCCGCGAACGCGAGCAGGAAGCGCGTGAACGAGCAGAGGAAAAGCGCGAACGGGAACAAGAAGCGCGCGAGCGGGCGCAGGAAAAAATCGAACGGCTGCAAGAATTGTACGACGACGGCCGCGAGGACTTGGACGACGACCGCTACGACCGGGCCGCGGAGAAATTCCAGCAACTGGCGGACATGAATGGTCCGCAAACGGATGCCGCGCTTTACTGGAAGGCGTACGCGGAGAACCGCTTGGGCAAGAGGGACACGGCGCTGGCTACGATTGCGGACATGAAGCGGCGCTTTCCGCAGAGCCGCTGGCAAAAGGACGCGACCGCGCTGGAGATCGAAGTGAAGCAATCGACCGGCCAGGCTGTAAAGCCGGCGGACCAGAGCGACGAAGAACTGAAAATGCTGGCCATCCAAGGGCTAATGAGCAGCGACCCCGAACGCACTTTTCCCCTACTGGAGAAAGTGATCAACGGTTCCGGCTCTCCAAAGGAAAAATCGAAGGCGCTTTTCGTGCTGGCGCAAAGCGGGTCGGCGCAAGCTCGCGAAATCCTGGGCAGAATCGCGCGGGGCCAGACCAATCCGGACCTGCAGCGCAAGGCTGTTGAATACCTGGGACTCTTCGGCGGCAGTGAAGCGCGGAAAACTCTGGCCGAAGTTTACGCTTCGAGCAGCGACGCCTCTGTGAAGCACGCCATTCTGCGTAGCTACATGATCGGCGGCGATCACGAGCGCCTGTTCGCCGCGGCGAAAAGCGAAAAGGATGAATCACTCCGCCGCGAGGCCATCCGGCAGCTCGGGCTGGTCCACGGGACGAGCGAACTGGAACAGTTGTACCAGGCGGAAACTTCGACGGATCTGCGCCGGGAAATCCTGCAGGCATTCTTCCTGGCGGGCGATTCGGGGAGGCTCGTGAAGGCCGCGCAAGGAGAAAAGGACGCGGATTTGCGCCGGGCGGCGATTCGAAACCTTGGCCTGATCCACTCGGAAGATTCAGGCAAGGCCCTGCAGGAAATTTACGCCAAGGAAACAGATCACGCGCTCAAAGCAGAAGTCCTGAACGCGTATTTTCTGCAAGGCAACGCGAAAGCGCTCGTGGCCATCGCTCGAAGCGAAAAGGACCCTGAACTCAAAAAGACCGCAGTGTCCAAATTGTCGCTGATGCATTCGAAGGAAGGCAACGATTACCTGATGGAATTGCTGCAGAAGTAGGAGGGGAACCATGCGAGAGGAACGAATTGTTTCGAAGCTGCGAAGAGTGCTTGGGTTCGCGATGATCGTGGCCGGCATTAGCATTGCCGCGGTCCAACTTGCAAAGGGCGGAGCCCCAACGCACGCAGGGCAGGCAGGCGCGGCGCCGGTGCAGGCAGTGGAAGTTCCGCGCATTGAAAATGCGATGCTGGAGACGCGTGCCGTCGGCACAAGTCTCGATGCCACCTTTCGCGAGCTCTCAGGAAAAGCCGAAAGGCCCGAGTGGATCGGCTATAGCGTCGAGAGGGTCGCGGGGGAGCGTGGCGTCTGCTGCGACAACAACTGGAATGATGGGAATTGCGGAACTTGCCGCCTAGAAAAAGAGAACGGCGGAACAATCGGCACGTCGCACGCGAACGGAAGCGTCAAGCTGGAAGGGACGCGGCAACTTGTCATGCTCTACCGCCTGGAAGCAAAGCAGGTCGTAAAAATTCGCGTGGCGTCAGAAGATTGCGCGCTGGACGCTGGCGGCTTGCCGTTCGTCTGGCTGACGGGAGTCAGGGCGCCAGAGAGCGTGGCGCTCTTGGCAACTTACGTCCGCAGCTCGGACATTGAAGAGCACGGGGAGCGCAAAATTGGCAACGGCGCGTTGACAGCAATCGCGCTTCATGCGGATGCATCGGCCGACCGGGCACTCGAATCCTTTACGGCACCGGAGCAGCGTGAAGGATTACGGAGGCAAGCAGCATTTTGGATGGGAGCCGCACGAGGCAAGTCTGGATTGGCTGCCTTGCAGCGCATGGCGAAAAAGGATCCCAGTTCGGACGTTCGCGCACATGTGGCGTTTGCGCTTTCCATCAGCCATGAAGCTGGAGCGCTGGATGAAATGATCCGTATGGCGCACGACGACACCAGCTCTCACGTGCGCGGACAAGCACTATTCTGGCTGGCGCAAAAAGCGGGAAAGAAAGCCGTGGGCACAATCACCGGCGCTATCGAGAACGATCCGGACACGGAAGTAAAGAAGAAAGCGGTCTTTGCGCTGAGCCAATTGCCAAAAGACGAAGGCGTGCCCAAATTGATTGAGGTCGCGCAGACCAATCGGAACCCGGCAGTGCGAAAACAGGCCATGTTCTGGCTCGGGCAATCGAACGATCCACGGGCGCTGCAGTTTTTTGAAAGAGTGCTGACGCAGTGAACCGCTAGCGCAAGAGGTCTTCGAGCTGCACGCGCGCATCCGTCTTCGAATCGCGATATTTCACGATCACCGCGGCCTGCAGCGCGAGTCCCCATTTCGCGCCGCAGGGATGGGAAACGGCGCGCGATCCGGGGACCACGATAGCTTCTTCGGGAATGATTAGCGGTTCGGTTTCGCTGGCCGTGTAGACCTTGTCGCGAACCAGGTCGTAAACCGGAATCGAGCGGTTCAGAATCGTTCCAGTGCCAAGAACAACGCGGCGCTTCACGACTGTTCCTTCATAGACGCCTGCATTCCCGCCAACCAAAACGTCGTCTTCGATGATCACCGGAAGCGCGCCGACAGGCTCGAGGACGCCGCCGATTTGCGATCCCGCGGAAATGTGGCAGTTGTGTCCGACCTGCGCGCAGCTTCCAATCAAAGCATGCGAATCGATCATTGTCCCTTCGCCAACGTAAGCCCCCACGTTCACGAACATCGGCGGCATGCAAATTACGCCGCGGCCGATGTAACTGCCATCGCGAATGCTGGAGCCGCCAGGAACGATGCGCACGCCGTCGGAAGCCGCGAAGGCCCGCACTGGATACGTGGACTTGTCGAAGAACGGTTGCTTCGCGGCGTCGATGGACATGTCCGCGATCGCGCCCATTCGAAAGCCCAGCAAAATTCCCTTCTTCACCCAGGCGTTCGCGCGCCAGCCGGATTTTTTGGAGGCATCGGGTTCAGCGGCGCGAATTTCGCCGCAATTCAGCGCCGCTTTGAAATCGCGGAAAAGCCATTGATGTTCTTCTTCGTAATGCGCAGGCGCTTCGTCAAACAATTTTTCAATTTGCGAAGGCTGCATGCGCCCTCTTGGCAAGTCCGAGCGATTCAAGCACCGATCGGATGCGCGCCTGATTCTCCGCCTTGGGCGGCACAAGTGGCAAGCGCCAAACCGGTTCGAGCAGGCCCATTTCCGCCATCGAGGCCTTTACCGGGATGGGATTGGACTCGACGAAATTTATTTCCATGAGCGGATGATAGCGCCGGTGAATCGCGCGCGCCCCGCCAAAGTCGCCCTGCAGCGCGAGCCGCGTCAACTGCGACATTTCCGCCGGAATTTCGTTGGACACGACCGAAATGACTCCACGTCCGCCAAGCGCGATGAGCGGGACCGTGATCGCATCGTCGCCGGAAACCACGATGAAGTCCTCGGGCACGGCATTGAGAATCGCTGCCATTTGCGAGACATTGCCCGAGGCTTCTTTGATGCCCACGATATTTTCGATTTGCGCCAGCCGCTTCACCGTGGCCGGCTCGATGTTCACGCCCGTGCGTCCTTGCACGCTGTAGAGAACGATCGGCAGCGATATGGCCTGCGCGATCGCGCGATAGTGCTGGAAAAGGCCTTCCTGCGTCGGCTTGTTGTAATACGGAGTGACCGAGAGAATTCCGTCTGCGCCAAGACGCGCCAGTTCGTGCGCCAGCGAAATAACTTCCGCGGTGTTATAGCCTCCCGCGCCCGCAAGAACTGGCGCCTTCCCTTTAGCCAGCTCAATCGTAATCTCCACGACGCGCAGATGTTCTTCGTGCGTCAGCGTCGGACTCTCACCAGTCGTTCCGCAAGGAACGAGAAAATCTACGCCCGCATCAATTTGCCGTCGCACCAATCGGCGCAGCGCGGCTTCGTCGAGCGAGCCGTCCGTTCGAAATGGCGTGACAAGTGCAGTTCCGGTCCCAATAAACATGGTCTTTTACTCCTAGCTTTTTTATCCAACTTCCGAAATACAAAGTTGCCGGCAGCGATTCGCCGCCGAAGATTTCCTCAGCTCAATTCGCCGAGAATCTCGCGAAATTCGAATACGCCTTGCTTCCCGTTGATCCATCGCGCCGCGCGCAATGCCCCGCGCGCAAAGCCATCCCGGCTGCGCGCCGTATGCCGCAGGGTGATGGTGTCGGCAGGCGAATCAAAACCAATTTCATGCGTGCCGGGATGTGCGCCCGCACGATTCGAGTTCAAGCACACCGCGCGGTTGAAGCCGCTCGCGCGCATCTCCTCCGCAAGTTTTTTCAGTGTGCCCGAAGGCGCGTCTTTTTTCGCGGAGTGGTGAATTTCCCAGCCCCACGCTTCGTAGTCCGCGTGCTTCGCAAAAAGCGCCGCAGTGTGCCCCACGGCCTGCATGAAAAGATTTACGCCTACGGAAAAATTTGGCGCCCAAACAAGCCCTGTTCCACTCTTCGCAACGGCTTCGCGGACCGAGGGAAGATCGCCGAACCACCCTGTCGTGCCGCTAACCGAATTAATGCCCATCGCGGCAAGCCGCCGAATATTTTCTGGAGCGGCGTCCGGTGAAGTGAATTCAACGGCTACATCCACTCCCTGAAGCGTCTGGTCAGAAAGCGCCTGCCCGCGGGCATTGCTCCGCGCATCGAATTTCGCGCGCACCTCGAATCCGTATTCTGGCGCGAGCTGCTCGATCAGCCGCCCCATCTTTCCGTAGCCAACAATGGCGAGGCCCATGCTCATGCGCTGCTCCGTCCGGTGGCGAGAAGCTGCGTCGCCATGCGCGCGTAAATGTCCACCGCTTCAGACAATTCCTTTTTGGAGATGCGTTCTTCGGCGGTGTGCGCGACATGAATGCTCCCAGGTCCGATGAGGAAGGGCCGGCCCCACGCTCCATCGAACGTCGGAATGTCCGTTGTGAAGGCGACAATCGTGGTGGGCAGCCCATCGAATTTCGACAGTTGCACGGCCGGTGTGTGCAGCACTTCGCGAGCCTCGGCACGGCCTGCAGTCGCTGCGGAGACGGCTTCGCGCAACTTTGCGGGATCGCCAACGGTGCGGAACATAATTTCCGCTTGCGCATGATCGGCCACCACGTTCGGTGCGCGGCCGCCCTCAATCGTCCCAACATTCAGCGTGCTGCGGCCAAGCAGCGCGTCTTCCGGCAATGGAATCTGTCGAATGTCGCTTAGAACATCGAGCAGAGTGTGGATGGCCGAATGGCCGAGCTCAGGGTAAGCCGAATGGGCGAGTTTTCCATGCGCCGTGATTTCGAAGCGCAGTGCGCCTTTGGAACCGAGCGCTAGGCAATTTTCAGTGGGCTCGCCATTGATCAAGAATCGTGAGCCGCGCGGACTTGCCGCAGCCGCTCGTGCCCCGGCGCTGTTGCGTTCTTCGCCGACAACAAACAACAAGCCAAAATTTCGAGTGCCTGCTGCGAACAGTTTTTCCGCCGCCGCAATCATCGCGGCGATAATTCCCTTCGCGTCGCAGGAACCGCGGCCCCAAATAAATTCTCCGTCCTCGCTAGAAGCAAAGAACGGCGGGACGGTATCCATGTGCGTGGAAAGAGTGATGGCGGGTTCGCCCCACGAGGCAAAAATATTGTCGCGATTCGGTTCCGCAGGAATGCGCTCGATACGACCGTTGTGCCGCGAAGTGAGCGCGGACAAATGTGCAAAGAGATAGTCACCCACGTTCTTTTCGTGGTTCGTAGTCGACTCGATGTCCACAAGCGCGCGCGTCAATGCGAACAGATCCATTTCTGCCGGGCTTTTCTGGATGAGCGAAACGAAAGGAAGGAACCGCGAGGATACAAATCGAGGCTGCTGCCTCTCGATAGCGCTTCATCCGAATGATCGGATGACAGTGAACAGGCCTTCGACCTGTTCCCCAACCGCCGCGGTTTCAGCTACCGCTGCGATTTCGGCGGAAGACAACTACAAAATGAAATGCCCCTTTCGCGCGGGCGTCCGAAGCTGATCGGAATTGCGCGCCCCGCTACTCATGGCTTCCGCACCTCTACCAAGACACTACAAGTCTAGTGGAATGCGGTCCGGTATGGCAATAAAATTTCAGCCGAACTGAATCCAAGAAACGCTTGAGACTTTCGTCAGGAAATGAGGAATCTTCCTCTGGAACCGCCTAAGTCCTGAATGGCGAACCACTTAGATAAAATTGAACGATCGCTGGCGGTATGAGAACATGTACTGATAATCCGATGACCAGAGATCAGGAAAAAGCCGTGTTGGACTTGGTCACCAATCCGCCTCCAGGGAGCGAGTTGGCCAGAGCAAAGGAATTCGGCGTTGATTTGACTCTGTTCATTTCAACTCTGCGTCGTACGCCTACGGAACGGGCGCGCAGCCTTTCTGAAGGCTCGCGCATCTTCAAAATCGCCAAACAAACGCTGCTCAATGAGCGATGAAGCTCGAAGAAACGATCCGCATTCTTTACGACGCGGGCGTTGAGTTCGTGGTCATTGGCGGCGCCGCGATGGGACTGCAGGGTTCCGCGCACCTTACCCGAGACATCGACTTCTGTTACGCTCGCACGGCAAAGAACATGGATCGCCTTGCGAAAGCCCTTGAGCCATTCCACCCTGTCCTCCGCGGAGCACCGCCGGACCTGCCTTTTCGCTTTGATGCCAAGACCATTGGGAATGGTCTGAATTTTACGATGACTACGGATTTGGGCGACCTTGATTTTCTTGGCGAAGTATCCGGCCTCGGCCCATTTCAGGACGTCCTCGCCGCGTCGGACATGAAAAGTGTAGGCGGGGTAGAGTGCAGAGTTCTTTCTCTCGAAGGATTGATTAAGTCCAAAATTGCGGCGGGCCGCCCTCGAGATCTCTACGTGCTGCCCGAATTGCGAGGACTCAACGAAGTAAAGAAGAAAACTGGTCTGGAGTGACCAGCTGGGCCGGCACTGCCGATGCCGTAGGCTGCGAACATTGCCGAGATTTCCACCTCATAATTCAAGCGGTTTGAGTGGCACGTGCTGCGAGGCCACGAGAAGTTCGCCGGTGAAGGCCGTTTCGGCGGGGCGGCGCTTCAGGGCCTCCTCAGCAGAGAGGCGCACAAGATCGGGATTGTTGTTTTCCTGCGAGACGTGCGCTAGGACCAGGTACCGCGCGATCGCGTCGAAGCCATCCGGGTCGCAAAGATACTCGCTGACGGCGTGATTTGAAAGATGCCCGGTGCGGCTCAGGACGCGCTGCTTCACCTGCCACGGGTACGGGCCAACCTTCAGCATATCCAGATCGTGATTGGATTCGAGCACCAGGCAATCCGCTCCGCGCAGATGTACTTTCACCAGCTCCGGCATATAGCCCAGGTCAGTAACGATGGCCATCTTTGCGCCGTTGGAACGGAACGTAAAGCCGATGGGATCGGCGGCGTCATGTGGAATCGCAAACGCGTGAACGTCAATGTCGCCGATGGTGAAATGCTGGCCCGGCTGAATGGTTTCGACTCGCCTCAGCCGCTTCCCCAACGTTTCCGGCAGGACGCGCTTCATCGCATCCATGGTCGGCTCGGTAACGTAGAGCGGCGCTTTCCAAATGCCAAGCATTTGCGGCAGGCCGTTGCAGTGGTCGGTGTGTTCGTGAGTGATCAGGATGCCGTCAATGTGCTCGACGGTTCTTTCAACAGTTGCAAGGCGGGCAAGCGTTTCGCGTTTGCCCAGTCCGGCGTCCACGAGGAGTCGGGTTCGCCCGGTCTCGAGCAACGTGATGTTGCCCGAGCTGCCAGACGCCAGGATGGAAACCCGCAACGCGATCGTTCACCCCTCGGAAAATTCCTTCAGCACAAAAAAATTTCTAAGCGCGCCCAATCAAATTCTCAGAATGATGGCAGAGCGCCGCACGCGCGTCAACAGGGACTATGCGATTGCAACAATGATATACTCCCGCGGCAAACCATGGAAAAGTACGATCTCATCGTGGTTGGTTCCGGCCCAGGGGGCCAGCGTGCCGCGATTCAAGCGGCGAAGTTTGGCAAGCGCGCCGCGCTCATCGAAAAGCTGGAAGTGATTGGCGGGACCGCCATCAATACCGGCACGATTCCCAGCAAAACCATCCGCGAAGCTGTCCTGCACCTTTCCGGGTATCAGTATCAAAGCATTTACGGCGTCAATTATCGCGTGAAAGAGCCAATCACCATGTCGGATCTTTCCTTCCGCGCGCTCAACGTCATCAAGACCGAAATCGATGTGATTCGCGCGCAACTCTCGCGCAACGGCATCGATGTTGTCACGGGAACCGCCAGCTTTCTCGATCCTCACCACATGCAAGTGACAAGTTCGCGGGGACAAACCGAGTTTGAAGCGGACAACATCGTTATCGCCACGGGCACGAAGCCCGCGGTTTCTCCCCTCGTTCCTTTCAACGACAAGACCATTATCAATAGCGACCAAATTCTCCGCATGCCGGAAATTCCCAAGTCCATGATTGTCGTTGGCGGCGGCGTGATTGGCGTCGAGTATGTGTGCATGTTCGCAACGCTCGGGGTGCGCGTGACGTTGATCGAGAAGCGCCCGCGCTTGCTGGAGTTTGCCGACGCCGAAATGGTCGAAGCGCTTTGCTACCATTTGCGCGACCGCCGCGTCACGCTGCGCCTGAACGAGGAAGTGGAAAGCGTCGAAGAAACTCCCGATCGCCTGGTCGTCGCCAATTTGAAGAGCAAGAAGAAAGTCTCCGGGGAGGCGCTGCTCTACGCGGTGGGCCGCCAGGGCAACGTGGATGAATTGAATCTTGCCGCGGGCGGCTTGGAGGCGGACGCGCGAGGCCGCATCACCGTCGATGAAAATTATCGCACCAAACAGCCGCATATCTTTGCCGTTGGAGATGTAATCGGATTTCCCAGCCTCGGCTCCGTCTCCATGGAGCAGGGACGCATCGCGGCTGCCAGAGCGTTCGGCATGCCGACGAATTCCAACCGCGCGAATTATCCTTACGGGATTTACACCATTCCCGAAATTTCATTCATCGGCAAGACGGAGGAGCAGCTTACCGACGAAGGTGTTCCTTACGAAGTCGGCATGGCCTATTTCCGCGAGATTGCGCGCGGCCAGATTCGCGGCGACACCACCGGACGCCTGAAACTCATTTTCGATCCTACGTCCAAGAAATTGCTCGGGGTCCACATCATTGGAGAAGGCGCCTCCGAGTTGCTGCACATTGGGCAGGCGGTTTTCGCTCTAAACGGCACGGTGGAATATTTCGTGGACACCGTCTTCAACTATCCGACGCTCGCGGAATGCTATAAAGCAGCGGCGTTCAATGGTTTAAATAAACTGGTCAGAGGCTAGTTACGTCCGAATGAGGAATCAATTGCTGGAACCTTCGATTCAATAGAATGAGCAGGAGCAACATGCGCAGGACAGTTGGCGTACTCGTGATGGAACATATCGCCGTCGGCTCGGTGGAAGGCCACAAGGTCGTCGGTCCGCTCAGCATCTTTCCGGAAAAACCGCAATCGCTCGACCCGCTGCAGTCCATGCCAGCGGAAGGCATCGTCGATTGCATCCGGCAACAGGTCGACAAAGTCGCGGGCGGAGAAAAGATCGCCGCCGTCGGTATCGGCTTTCCGGGCATCATTCGCGGCGGCGTAGTCGAGGATTCCCCAAACTTCCATCAGGCCAAGGGATTTGCGTTACAAGGCGCCTTGTCCGCGGCCTTGAGCGGCAAACTCGCAGGCGCGCAGGTTCGCGTTTTTAATGACGCGGACGTTATGGCCGCGGGAATCGCCGCGACGCAAGGAAAATTGAATAAGCTCATGCGCGTGTGGACGCTCGGCAACGGAGTGGGGTTCGGCCGCTATCCTTCCAGCGAAGGAATTTGGGAAGGCGGACACTCCGTGGTCACGCTGGACGCCAAGGAAAACTTCTGCGGTTGCGGCGGCCGTGGGCACCTCGAAGGAATTCTCGGTCTCCGCTCCATGCGCTTGAGATTTTTGGACCTTGAGCCGGAAGAAGTTTTCGAAAACGCCCGCGCCGCTGACGCGCGCTGCGCGGAATTTGTAATGTTGTGTCACCGCGCTTTGGCGGCCGCCACGGCCACCAGCATCCACATGGAAGGCCCGGGAATGTTTTTTGTTACCGGTCCGGACGTACGATTCATCGACATCGGATTGCTGGACAGGCTCTTGCACGAGATGGTGAAAATGAGCCCTCTGCAAGGCAGCCGTTTTGAAGTTGTCCCCACCAGCGACGAAATGGGCATCATCGGGGCCGCCGTCAACGCCGACCGCGCCACGCAAAATTAACCCGGCTTGAACGTTCACTCCCCGTGACGACGCCGACAAGGGAAGAAAAATAGTTGATTTGGACAAAAAGGATTCAGGAACAGGGATTCGGAATCATTCCCAACGTGCTGGCGCAACAGGATGTTGATGACCTGCTCGAAGAGTTGAGCCGGGCAAATTTGCCACGAAACCGAGCCGGTGTCCGCCATGCCATGAAACTTGCAACTGTTGCGTCGATGGCGCGAGGTTCGCGGCTTTTGGGAATCGCGCAGCAAATTCTTGGCAGCGGCGCGTTTCCCTTTCGCGCGACCCTTTTCGATAAATCGCCGACGGCCAACTGGCTTGTGGTGTGGCATCAGGACACGGCCTTGCCACTTCGCGAACGGCGGGAAATGCCCGGCTGGGGACCATGGTCAGTCAAGGACGGTGTGATTTATGCGCACGCTCCGGCGAATGCATTGTCGCAAGTGCTCGCCCTGCGACTCCACCTGAATGACTCAACTGCTGAAAATGGCCCACTGCGCGTCTTGCCCAAAACTCATATGCTTGGCGTTCTAAGCGACGAGGAACTCCACGATCTCTCGACACGAGTTGCCGCGATCGATTGCCTCGTGGCGCGCGGTGGCGTTCTGGCGATGCACCCTCTCATTGTGCATGCATCATCGAAATTACAATCGCATGCCCCCAGGCGCGTCCTGCACATTGAGTACGCCGCTTCGGCGGGCATCGCCGATGGGCTTGATTTAACTATCGCTTGAGGATCCGACACCTTCTCAACAGGCTAACCGGGAGCGGTCGAGGGTAAAGCCGTTTAAGGGGCCGAGGACGGTGACGGCGATTTGGCCAGCTTGGAAATATTGCCGGGCGAGGATCTGAAGTTCATCGTCAGTGACGCCTTCGATGGAGTCCAGGATTTCGTCGAGCGTATAGAAGCGGCCAAAATACAATTCCTGGCGCGCTAAATTTGACATCCGCGAGCTGGTGGACTCGAGGGAAAGCATGAGCGAGCCTTTGAGATGATTCTTTGAGCGGCGAAGCTCTTCCTCAGTGACCGGCGATTCCTTCAAAGCGCGAAATTCCTTAATGGTCAAGTCGATGACTTGGCCAACGGTCTCCTTGGCGGTGCCGGCGTAGACGGTCATCATTCCGGCGTCGGAATAGGGCGTCAGCTCGCTGAAAACGGCATAAGCAAGACCCTGCTTTTCGCGAATATTCTGAAATAGCCGCGAGGACATGCCTCCGCCAAGAAGATTGTTTAGCACGGCGACGGTGAAGCGGTCTTGGTGGCCCAGCGGAACCGACGGGACGCCGATGCAGACATGTACTTGCTCGAGGTCGCGCTTGGGTTCGAGATGGATGGGCGCTTCCGTGCGCGGCGCGCCGTCGCTTTCCGCGGGACCTGTTGGTTTCATGCCGCCGAATTCCCGCTGCACCAATTCCAGCACCTGTTCGTGAGTGACGTTGCCCGCGGCAGTCACCACCAGATGATCCGGCGCGAACCATTCCCGGAAACGCGCAAACAGCGAATCGCGATTGAAGGCTTTGACGGTCTCCGGAGTGCCGAGAATCGGACGCCCGAGCGAATGCTGCGGCCAGAAGCCGCGCGTAAAAATTTCGTGAAGGAGATACTCGGGATTGTCCAGGTCCATTTTTATTTCTTCGAGGACGACCTGGCGTTCCTTCTTCACATCTTCCGAATCGAATTTCGGGCGAAGGACAAGGTCCGCGATGATGTCAAAAGCGATGCGCAAGTGCTCGTCAAGAACTTTGGCATTGAAACAAATCTGTTCCTTGGAAGTGAAGGCGTCGAGCATGCCGCCGATGGAATCCATTTCGCGAGCGATGGCTTCAGCGGAGCGGCGCTCCGTGCCTTTGAAAACCATGTGCTCCATGAAATGTGCCAGGCCGTTCTCTGCGGGGACTTCGCGGCGGGAGCCGTTGCGCACCCAGACGCCCACGGAAACGGAGCGCACGTGAGGCATGGTCTCGGTGATGACCACGAGGCCGTTGGGCAAAACGTGCTTCTGAATGTCGCGCGTTTCGGTGGCCATAATGACATTGTGGCACAGGCGCGGCAGAAAGGAAAAAGAGAAGCATGGGATCAGCTAAAGATTGTACTTACAGCTACTTATGATTGCGTTCTCTTGAGAACTCAACCTTGGCTATGACGACGGAAGAGTAGAATTCGCCGGAGGCGAAGCTCGCGCTACAGAAGTTTCTCCGCAGAGTTCAGCTTGCCGTATTCGCTGGTGTAGAAGAGCGGGACGTCGGAGTAGGTGCCCTGGTCCCGGAGATAGACCTCGCAAGTGTCGAAGGGCTTCGAATAAATGTGGATGCTGACGGCGCGCTGGTCAAATTCAGCCAGGTTCAAGACTTCGTGGACCGGCTCGATGGGATTCACGTAAGCGGGATGCGCGGCGTCGAGATCGTAAGTATCGGTCGGGATGATTTTACAAGTGCCGTGGGCGGCGTCGCGGCAGTCCACGCGGTAGTTTTGAACGCGCAGCCGGCCGATCGGCGCGGACATCCAGCAATTCTGATCGCGATGATTGTGGATGCGGCTGTGCTGGCCGACTTCCCAGCAAACAGTCATGCATTCAAAGAGATCATTCCTGAAAATTAAATTGCGCGTGTAACTTCCTTTTGAAAAATAGCAGTATTTGTCAAGCGTCTCCGGAAGGACGCCGTGGCGGACCACATAGTCCTGAACATTTTGCAGTGTGAATTCGCGCACCGGGATGGCGGCGAGGCCCTTGACCCACTCCGAGATGGTGAGCTGTTCCGTTGCTACCTTCTGAGCCATGGAAAGCCTCCGAATTGCGTGCGTCCTGCAAGGCAGGTGACCGGACAATCCTGCTACAGCGGGGATTGCCAATGGATTATAGCGCGATTCAAAGGCGAAGTAAGGAGGCGAGGAAGTAAAGAAGTTAGAAAAAGAGGTAATCTGTAGTTTGAGCTGTGCAGCGATGCGGCAAGGGAATTTAGCGGCGAGCACAACAAATGGAGCTTCTGGGCAAATCGAAAGAAGAATTGCGCGCATTCTGTGTGGCGCTTGGCGAGCCGGCGTTTCGCGGGGCGCAGATTTATCATGCGCTGTATTCCGAAAGAAAATTTGACGTGGCGCAGATTACAAATCTTCCGGCGGCGCTGCGGGAGCGGCTGCGCAAGGAAGCACGCATCACTTTGCCGGAGGTGAAGCAGCAGTTTGCGTCGGCGGATGGCTCGGTGCGGTACTTGTTTGGTTTGGGAAGCGCGGAAGAAAACAAAGATTTCAACACAGAGTTCGCAGAGAACATAGCGAGCACAGAGAAGGGCGGAAAAGAAAGAGCGAGCCGCTTGCAGAAGCCGGCTTCGGTGGAAGCGGTATTCATGCCGAGCGAGGGGCGGCAGACGATCTGCATTTCCACGCAGGCAGGTTGCGCAGTGGATTGCCATTTTTGCCTTACAGCGCAACTGGGACTGATTCGGAACCTAACCGCCGGAGAGATTCTGGCGCAAGTTTTGCTGCCGCTGGAAGAGCACAAAACACGACTCGCGCCGCAGACCAACGTTGTGCTGATGGGGCAGGGCGAGCCGCTGCTGAATTTCGAGCCGGTGATGGCGGCGGTGCGCATCCTGCTGGACCCGGAGGGCATGGGGATTTCGCCGAAGCATGTGACACTTTCGACGAGCGGAATCGTGCCAGGAATCGAGCGGCTAGCGCAGGAGAAAGTGCGGCCGAAGCTGGCGATTTCACTGAATGCGTCAAATGACGAACAGCGCGACGCGTTGATGCCGATCAACAAGAAATACCCGCTTGCTATGCTGATCGACGCCTGCAAGGAATATCCGCTGCGAACGTGGGAACACCTGACGTTTGAATACGTGATGCTCGGCGGATTGAACGATGCGGCGGAAGATGCGCGGCGTGTGGTGCGGCTGCTCGCGCCACTCAAGAGCGTGAAAGTGAACTTGATCCCGTGGAATCCGGGAGAACTTCCCTACCGGGAATCTTCGCCGGAGCGGATTGAAGAGTTCCGGCGGATCCTGGTGGATCGAGGCGTGCCGGCATTTGTGCGCTATTCACGCGGGCGCGATGTGATGGCGGCATGCGGGCAACTGGCGTTACTGCAGATTGATGGTTCGCAGTCGCCAGTTGTCAGCCTGCGGTAAACAGAAGGAAGCGTACCAAGAGGTAGTTATCCATACCTCCCCCATCCCCCTGTTTTTCATCAAGTGTTGATTCCAAAGGCCGTTAAAGTCATCTATTTTGATACACTTTCACAAGTGTTTATTCTAAAGGAATTTGCATTGCGCCAAAATTGTGCAAGAGGCGAGCATTCTCGAATGAGTCCTTGCTTGCGAACGGTTGAGATCCTTCGCTGCGCTCAGGATGACACCGACGAGGACCGACAAAGAGAATAAGACCGACGTCACGCAATGAAAATGGGTCGCTGATCCAAAAGAAAAGCGGGAGCAAGCTCCCGCAGTCCATACGCAGTTCTGTACAAAAGTAGTATACCACAAAGATAACTAAAGTCAAGGACGAACTTGCAAAAAAACTCATGGTGTTGGCATCCAGAAATTCAAGGCGGGGATTAGCGGAGGCCGATGACGGAGAGGAGGCGGCCGCTCTGAGGGCCTTCCTTGCGGTAGCTGAAGAGAAGGTCGCGACGGCAGGCGGTGCAGAGGCCGCTGACGAAGATGTTGGAGGCACGGACGCCAGCGCCAAGGAGTTGGGCGCGATTGGCTTTGCGGAGGTCGAGGAGAACGTTTTTGGGCGGGGGCTGATGGCCAGGGGGCATCATGTTCAGCCACTGAATGGGATTGGGCTCGTCACCGGTGCGGAATTCGTCGAACCATTCGGGGGCTTCGGCGAACTGGGAAAGAAACTGAGTGGCGACTTCGGTGCCGACTTCGTAGCAGCAGCCACCGATGGAGGGGCCGATGGCGGCAAACAGATCGCCAGGCTTGGATTTGAAATGCATTTGCAGCTGGCCGATGGCTTTGACGACGATGCGCTGCAGCGTGCCGCGCCAGCCGGCATGAATGGAGGCGACGGCGCGCTTTTTGGGATCGACGAGGAGAATCGGAACGCAGTCAGCGGTTTGGACGCCCAGGAGGAGGCCCGGGCGGTTGGTGACGGAGGCATCGCCCTGACAGGATTGGGACGGTGCGGCATCGAAAAGGCGGATGACGTCGGAATGGATTTGTTTAAGAGAAACGAGTTGCAAGTCGGACGCGCCGAGGGCGGATTGGAAGCGGCGGCGGTTTTCGAGGACGTTGTCCTTGGTGTCCCATTCGGTGAAGCCGAGACTGAGAACTCTTTCGCCGTTCTGATCACTCACGCCGCCGGGCTTGGTGCTGAAGCCGTGGATGAGCCAGGAGAGTTTTGAAAGGGCAGGCACCTGGAGGATTCGCACGCCGCGCACGCTGAGTTCAGTCCAGGCGATCCTGACGCCGACGTCGGGGCGTGACTTGCGAGCGCTGCGCTTGGCCGTTACTGTTTTCGTGGAAGCCACAAGTCTACCAGTATAATCGGAGTCGGCCGCGTGGCCGAAACCAAGAGAACCTCACCCCTGAAGGGGTGAGCTACAGGGCGGGACATTGATAATTGGGATGGGGGTGGACATTGCGGAAGTGGAGCGCATTCAGGGAGCGATCGAGCGGCATGGGGAAGTGTTTCTGAGGCGAGTGTATACAACGAGGGAACGCGAGTACTGCGAGCGGTTCAAGAATAAATATGAGCGGTATGCGGGACGGTTTGCTGCGAAAGAAGCGGCGATGAAAGCGCTGGGGACGGGCTGGCGGCGCGGCGTGAGATGGGTAGATTTGGAAGTGGTGCGGGAGACGAGCGGGCGGCCGACACTGGCAATTTCGGGTGAGGCGGCAAAAATCGCGAAGCAGATCGGTGTGAAGAGCGTGGCGCTCAGCATCACGCATACGGAAAGTCAGGCGCTGGCCCAGGTCATTTTCGAAGGTTGACAGAATCTTTCCAAGGCCGTGCGAGGGATTATCCCCGCGAGAACTCTCGCACCAAAAAACTCCACGAACCTGCGACCGCAGAGTCCAAAGCAATTCGGACATTATTTGACGACAAGAAAATCACCGATGGCCAGTGCATCGATGCCAGCGCAATAGAAGCTACGGATGGCCTCGCGGGGATCGGAAACGAGAGGCTCGCCGAAGAGATTGAAGGAGGTGTTGAAGAGGACGGGAGCGGGCGCGCGCTCGCCGAATTTGTGGAGGAGGCGCCAAAAGCGAGGATTGGTTTCGTGTTCGACAGCGTGAACCCGGACGGTGCGGCCTTCGAAGGCAAAGCGTTCGAGAGCAGCCGGCACGCCGGGTTTGAGCGTGCCGAGAGAAGCCATGAAGCGGCAATTGGGAGAGCAATCGAAGAATTGCGAGACGGTTTCCGCAGGGGCGGAGAACGCGAAGGGGTGGAAGTCCTCGCGGTGCTTGATGTATTGATTCACGTTTTCGATGACGTATTCGGAAAAAGGAGAGGCAAGAATACTGCGATTGCCAAGAGCCCGGTGTCCGAATTCAGTGCGTCCCTGGAACCAAGCCACAATTTTGTCCCGCAGGAGGAGTTGCGCGACTTCCGCGAGAAGCGGTTCTTCTCCGGAGGGGTACTTGTAGATGACTTTACAGTTATCGAGGACCGATTTGATTTCCGAAGAGGAGAAGCCGGGGCCGAGGTAGAGATGCGGCAGCGATTGCCGAGCGGGACAGCCGAGGCTTTTCCTGGCGAGGAGCGCCGCGCCCAAGGCCGAGCCGGAATTGCCGGCCACGGGTTGCACATAAACCTTCTTGAGCGCGCTGCGAGTCTCGAGGGCACGGACGAGGAAAACGTTCAAGAATAGGCCGCCGGCAACGCACAAAGAGTCCACAGAGTGTTCTTTCCGATAGCGCTCGGCGATAGCGAGAACAATTTCTTCGAGGACGTCGCGGGCGCTGCGCGCGAGGGAGGCGCGCAACTGCGGATCGGAAGCAACGGCCTGAGGATCGAGTTTCGAATCGCGGAAAAATTCTTCGGTGAAAGAAGTGGCTTCCTCCGGCTCCCGCCCGAAATAGCGGGTGTTCAGCACCGGCAAGCCGGCACCGTTCCATTGAAAGATCTTTCGAAAGGCGGGAGCGAAATCGGGTTTGCCGTCCTTGCTCAGCCATTGCACTTTGTGTTCATCGCGGCGAGCACGAAGACCAAGGAGCTGGGTGACGCGGGAATAAAACCAGCCAAGAGAGTTGGGAAAGCGGAGCGGCTGAAGAAGACGAAGCTCGTCGCCTTCGCCGAGGTAAAGCGAGCCAGAGCGCATATCACCGAATTCATCGAGGGTCAGCACCAAAGCGCGTTCGAACGGCGAAGTATAGTAGGCGCTGGCGGCGTGGCAAAGATGATGCTCGAAGAACAGGAAAGGAGTGGATGCGCCATAGAGACGGCGAGTCTGACGGAGTTGAGCAGCCTCTCGAAAATTCCGGCCTAGAGAATGGGTCCAAGCCGCGCCGGAACCGGAGAGAGTGCGCTGGAGACGAAACCGAGTCTCGCGCAGGGTGGAAATAGCGAGACGGCGAGGAAAAGCGGCGAACTGAATATCGGAGATTTTCGCCTTGCATTGGTCGAGACAGCGAGCAATCGCGAGACGGGGAATCCCGCCCATGCCGGTCGAGCGGCTAAGTTTTTCTTCTTCAATGGCGGAAACGATGGAGGTTTCGTCCACAAGGACGGCAGAAGAGTCGCGGCCAAAACTCCAGATGCCAAGAGTGAGCATCGTGTTAAAGTGCCGCGATTCTACTACATCGGAAGGAAAACGGATTCAGATACCCGTCCGACGAGGCAAGTTCCTTGACAGGAATTGAGTCTGACATCCAACCATTGATTTGCAGGGAATACTCCGCCCACGAAGACACGGAGATAATTGCTGGAAAGCGAGGAGGTCTGGCGATCCGGCAATTCGTTTGAGGGATGAAGGGTGAGGACGCGGAGGGTGCGGCTGATTTGGGATTGGCGGAAGGCGGCGGATTTCTTTTCTCCGAGGGCGCGTAGTTCGCGGGCACGGCGCTTGATGATGGCGCCAGGGACTTCGTTCGAAAGCGCGGCGGCTTTGGTGCCCGGGCGCTTGGAGAAAGAGAAAACGTGAAGATAGGTGAAGGGGAGCGATTCGATGAAGGCGAGCGTGACGGCGTGGTCGTCTTCAGTTTCACCGGGGAAACCGGTGATGACGTCGGCGCCGATGGCCGCGTGTGGGAGGCGTTCGTGGACGAGTTCGATGCGGCGGGCATAGTGCTCGGCGCGATACCAGCGGTGCATGGCGGCGAGGATGCGGTTGGAAGCGGACTGCAAAGGCATATGGAAGTGCTGGGCGATGCGATCGGTGGAAGCAAAAAGATCGACGAGGTCCTGGGTAACGTCGAGGGGCTCGATGGAGCTGATGCGGAGGCGTTCTACGGACGTTTCGCCGAGGATGCGGCGGAGGAGATCCTCGAATTCGACGCGGGGAGAAAGATCGCGGCCGTAGGTGCCGAGATTGATGCCGCTGAGAACGATCTCGCGGGCTTGGAGAGGGGCGCGCAAAGACTCGGAGCGGACAGGCAATAATGCTTGTCCCACTGTTAGGCGGCGGATTTCTTCGATTACTCTGTCTGATGGCAAACTGCGGCTCTTGCCGCGGACGAAGGGGATGACGCAGTAAGAACAGCGGGAGTCGCAGCCGTCCTGGATTTTGAGAGTGGGGCGGGTGTGATTCCCTTCCCCGCCGAGGACGGGGGCGGAGAGGAATTCCGCGCGGTCGAAGATGTTGCCAGTAAGGATCTTTGCGAGATGGGGCGAATTGGGCGGGGCAAGCTCCGCCCCTACAAAGGAATGGAACGGCACCGTTGAGTCAGAATGAAGGGCCGCAACGGGGAAAAAATCGTTTGCGGAATTAGGGGGCGTGACGGATGAGAGCGAATCGATGAGCAGGGGGATTTGTGGTTTGTGGGAATTGCCAACGACCCAGGAAACGCCTGGGAGAGCAGCTAGTTCTTCGGGGGCGCGCTGGGCGTAGCACCCAGTGACAATGAGGCGGACAGCGGGGTTGGCAGCGTGAAGCCTGCGAATGGCGTCGCGGGCCTGTGCGTCGGCGGAAGCGGTGACTGTACAGGTGTTGAGGACAACGATGTCGGCAGTAGTGGGCGTGGCGGCGGAGGTGCAACCGCGGTCAAGCAACTGGCGCTCGATGGCGGCACCATCGGCTTGCGTGGCGCGGCAGCCGAATTGTTCGATGAAGAAAGTAGGCATCTGAAAAAAGGAATTTACCCAGAGTTCGCTCCGACCTGGTCGGCATAAGAGCCGTACACAGAGAACGCGGAGCAGAGAAGACCCAAGCTCTAGCCGACGCGAACTTATATGAGAATAGCGGGTTTGGGGAAGAGCGAAAAGACCGATCGCAACCAGGACCGGGATTAGAACGGGACTTGACTTTACTCGCCGGAGGGTACGCCGCTACAATCTTCCGACATCATGGCCCGTCAACGACATAACCCCTCCGCGCTGCACGATCCGAAGGTGTCGATTGTTATCCCCGTTTACAACGAAAAAACGACGATTGATGAGATCCTGCGGCGGGTGGTGGACATCGAGATTCGCAAAGAAGTGGTCGTCGTCGATGATTGTTCGACCGACGGGACGCGACAGATTCTGGAAAACATGGCGGCGCGGCAAGCGAATGGCGAGGAGTTCGCGCCCGCACAGGATGGAAGCGACCCAATTGCATTGCGGGACTTGAAGTTTTTCTTCCAGACACCGAACCAGGGCAAAGGAGCGGCCTTGCGACGCGGTTTTGAGCAAGTGACGGGAGAGATCGTGCTGGTACAGGACGCGGACCTGGAATATGACCCGCGCGATTACCCGGTATTGCTGGAGCCGATCATCGATGGGCGCGCGGACGTAGTATATGGTTCGAGATTCCTGAGCGGGCCACAGCGCGTGCACTATTTTTGGCATTACGTTGCGAACCGGATGCTGACTCTGCTTTCGGACATCTTCACGAACCTGAAGCTGACGGACATGGAGACTTGTTACAAGGTGTTCCGGAGAGAGGTACTCACGGGAGTCCAGATCAAATCGGACCGGTTTGGATTCGAACCGGAGATCACGGCAAAGATTGCCAAGCACAAGTGGCGCATCTACGAAGTGCCGATCACGTATGCAGGACGCACGTACGAAGAAGGAAAAAAGATTACGTGGAAAGACGGCATCCAAGCTTTGTGGTGCATTATCCGCTATAAATTCAACGACTAACAGCTAGGCCGAAGCGTTTTGCGCATACCCGTTAGGGTGTTTCTGCTTCCACGTCCATGCTGATTGAATGATTTCTTCGAGCGAGGAATGAGAGGCTTCCCAGCCGAGGACGCGTTTGAGTTTTTCCTTGCTGGCGACGAGCACGGCGGGATCACCGGGACGGCGCGGACCCAGTTTGCGCGGAATCTTGCGTCCGGTGATGCGCTCCGCCGCATCGATGACCTCCAGGATAGAGAAGCCGCAGCTGTTGCCGACGTTGAAGGCTTCGCCGGTAACGCGGTCGATCTCCTCGAGGGCGCGGACGTGGGAATCGGCAATGTCGAGCACATGGATGTAATCGCGGACACAGGTTCCATCGGGCGTGGGGTAATCCGTGCCGAAAACATCGACATGGGGCAAGCTGCCAGCGGCGGCTTCTAGAACCCGGGGAATGAGATGAGTTTCCACGCGATGATTCTCGCCGCAGGTGTTGGAAGCTCCGGCAGCGTTAAAATAACGGAGGGTCACGTATTTGAGTCCGGTGTAGAGCTTGTAATCAGCAAGAATCTGCTCGAAGGTGAGTTTGGATTTTCCGTAAGGGTTAATGGGCGCCTTGGGATGGTCTTCAGGGATGGGAACGATTCGGGGTTCGCCGTAAGTGGCGGCCGTAGATGAGAAAATGAATTTTTTCACGCCGTGGCGGGTGACGGCGTCGAGAAGATTGACGCCGGAGGCAACATTCGTGGCGTAGAAGATGCTGGGCTCGCGCATGGACTTGGCGACGAGGGCCTCGGCGGCAAAGTGCATGACGGCGTCAACTTTGTGCTTGGTGAAGACGGCTTCAAGCTGAGCGCGATCGGCAAGATCAACCTGGCAAAAGGTAGCGCCCGGCGGCACGGCGCCCCGATGGCCTTCAAGCAAGCTGTCGAGCGCGATGACGGACATGCCGCGCGATATCAAGACTTCTGAACAAACGCTGCCGATGTAACCCGCTGCCCCAGTAACGAGAATACTCACTAGTACGTTCTCCTTGAGCCAGGTAGAAACCCAAAATAGACGAGTTCAAGATTACCTCAACCAACAGCCAGAACCGCGGAAAAAGCGGGATGCAGGGGCCCGGGAATCCGGCAAAGATTAAGCCTGCGACAAGCGGCGCTGAAAGGTAAGAAGAATGAGGTCGGCGCGGCGGCGAACACCAAATTTGTTGAGCAGGTTCGAAACGTGAAACTTCACGGTGCGCTCCGCAATATTGAGCTTGTTGGCGATTTCTTTGTTTGAAAGGTTTTCCAGAAGTGAATCGAGAACCTCCTGCTCGCGGCGGCTCAGATTCGTGACGGAATCGGTCTTCAGGCGACGGCCCTGGCCAGTGAGGATGGAATCAACAAAACCGGAGAGGAGCTGGCGCGGAACCCAGAATCCTCCGCTAGCAACGAGCGGGAGAGCGCGGATCAATTGTTCACGGGCTTCGACATAGGTGAGAAGGCCCTTTACGCCAAGACGCAGGAGAGAAAAACTGTTGGCCTCGTTGTGCTGCTCGCCAACGACGATGAGCCGGGATTCCGGATAGCGTTCGAGAAGATTGGCCAACAGCGCGCCGGTGGCGGGCTTGGCAGCGTGGGCGTCAATGACGTAAACCTGCGCTTTCGGCGGCTCCAGGGTGCGCAAATCGGGCGCAAGCGTGGACTCCAACTGCTTGAGAACAACCTTGAATTGGGCTTTCGCTAAAATGCGTTCAAATTCGCTCAGCACCAAAGGGTGTGGCGAGAGGATGCAGACAGCCAATTTCGAGGACGACCGTTTCGTAGTCACTGTTCGACAGGGTATTGAAAACTGGCCTAAGGGGCAAGTCCTTTGGAGCCCATGTTCACGAGTTGTTACTGACAGCTACGAAGCATGGCCCCGAGGTACTTCCTTCAATAATATGTCAACTATGCGCTTGGCGGCATGACCGTCCCACAGAGGAGGGATACGGCCAGCTTTACCTTTGCCCGCCAGCGTATCAAGCGCAGCAGCGACGATCTTGCCCGGATCCGTACCAACCAGGAGGTTGGTACCTTGGGAGATAGTGACGGGGCGCTCGGTATTTTCCCGCAGGGTAAGGCAGGGGACGCTGAGAGCTGTGGTTTCTTCCTGGATGCCGCCCGAATCAGTGAACACAAGGCTGGCTTTGCTTAAAAGACAGAGAAAATCGAGGTACCCAACGGGCGGAATGAGGCGAAGTTGAGGATGATGCTGGATGCCGCCTTGTGTCAGACGCTGCTGCGTACGGGGATGGACGGGAAAAATGACGGGCATTTCGGCGGCAACGGCATCGATCGCACCGAGAAGCTGGCCGAGCTTCTCTGTCGAATCGACATTGGAAGGACGATGGAGGGTCAGGACACCGAAGCGCTGCCATCCGGCACCATTCTTCAGTGCCAGTTCTTCACCGATTGCGGATTGCTGGGCGATGGGCAAAAAGTGGCGCAAAGAATCGATCATTACGTTGCCGACCAGGAAAATGCTGCTGCGGGGCCGACCTTCCTTGAGGAGGTGCTGGATGGCGTCTTCTTCGGTGACGAAGAGATAGTCGGCGAGTGCGTCGGTCAGGATGCGATTGATTTCCTCCGGCATGGTGCGGTCAAAACTGCGAAGGCCGGCTTCGACGTGGGCCACGCGGATGCCGAGTTTGGCGGCGGCGAGAGAAACCGCAATGGTTGAATTGACATCGCCGACGACGAGAACGAGGTCCGGCTGACGCTCGATAAGAACTGGTTCGATGCGCTTTAGGATTTCCGCGGTTTGCGAGGCGTGGGAGCCGGAACCAACTTCCAGATTCACGTGCGGCGAGGGAATGCCCATCTGGCGGAAGAAAATGTCGGAGAGTTTTTCGTCGTAGTGCTGGCCGGTGTGGACGAGGATGGCTTCGATTTCCGGGTGACGCTGCATCTCGTGCATGAGCGGCGCGATTTTCGGGAGATTGGGGCGGGCTCCGACGATATTCAGGATTTTCAAGGGCTGGGGCATCGAGCGTTCGTCTCCAAAGACAGAATGCAGTATAGCATCGAGGAATTGGGCATTCGATGGCCCAGATTGACCTTTCGATTGAAGAAAACACCCGTTTAATGCGCGGAAGTAGGTAACAGCGGGGAACCTGGGTAAAATAGAGGTGGCGGGAAACGCCAGACTTTTAGGGTATTTACTCCGTTTTGACGAGGCATACCGGCAAGGAGTAACGCCTTCCAGAAGAAGATGCGCAACCTGAACGAGTCCGCTAAAACCCTGCGCGAGTTGCTGGCGCAGCGAATCCTCGTGCTTGATGGGGCGATGGGGACGATGCTGCAACAACGCAACCTGAACGCGGAGGATTTTGGTGGGGCCGCGCTCGAAGGTTGCAATGAAAATCTCGTTCGGACGAGGCCGGATGTCGTTCTGGATATTCACAGGAAATATTTTGAGGCGGGATCGGACATCGTCGAGACGAACAGCTTCGGCGGAGCGCCGATTGTGCTTGCGGAATATGGCCTCGCTGGAGACGCGCATTTATTGAACAAGCGCGCGGCGGAACTGGCGCGGCAAGCGGCGGATGAATTCAGTACGCCGGGGAAACCGCGGTTCGTGGCGGGATCAATCGGGCCTACGACAAAGGCGATTACGGTCACGGGCGGCGTGACGTTCAACGACCTGCGGGAAGCCTACTATGTTCAGGCTAAAGGACTCGTCGAAGGCGGAGTGGATTTGCTGCTGGTGGAAACCTGCCAGGATACGCGGAACATCAAGGCGGCCATCCTCGCCGTTCGTCGACTGTCGAAGGAAATCGGCAGCGATGTCCCGTTCATCATTTCCGTGACGATCGAGCCGATGGGAACGATGCTGGCTGGCCAGACGGTGGAAGCCATGTGGGCGTCACTGCGGCATGCGAAGCCGCTGGCGTTTGGGATGAACTGCGCAACAGGGCCGGAGTTCATGACCGACCACATCCGGACGCTGGGCCAGCTTACGGGCGAATTTGTGTCCTGCTATCCAAATGCGGGCTTGCCGGATGAAGAAGGAAAGTACTTAGAGACTCCCACTACGCTGGCAGCACAGCTCGAGAAATTCGCTGATCACGGCTGGCTGAACCTTGTCGGTGGCTGTTGCGGTACGACGGAGCAGCACATTCGCGCGATTGCGCAAATGGCCGAGGGCAAGAAGCCGCGTGTAAGGCCGGCCGAATCACACCGGGCAGTTTATTCCGGTATTGAGGCGATTGAGGCGGAGGACAGCACGCGGCCGCTGCTGGTAGGCGAACGCACCAACGTGATCGGGTCGCGCTTGTTCAAAAACCTGGTCGCGGAAGAAAAGTGGGAAGAGGCCAGCGAAATTGCGCGGCGGCAGGTACGCGGCGGCGCGCAAGTGGTGGACGTGTGCTTGCAAAGCACGGAGCGGGACGAGAAGAAGGACATTCCGCCGTTCTATGAAAAGCTGATTCGCAAGGTGAAAGCGCCGGTGATGATCGATACGACCGATGCGACGGCGATCGAGCTGGCACTGACGTATTGTCAGGGCAAATCCATCATCAATTCGATCAACCTGGAAGACGGTGAGGAAAAATTCGAGCGCGTGGTGCCAGTTGCGCATGAATTTGGCGCGGCGGTAGTGGTGGGCTGCATCGATGAGGACAAGCTGCAGGCGCAGGCGTTTACGCGCGAACGAAAGCTGGCGATCGCCCAGCGTTCGTACAAGCTGCTGACGGAAAAATACGAGCTGGGACCGGAGGACATCATTTTCGATCCGCTGGTCTTCCCCTGCGCGACGGGTGATGAGAATTACATCGGGGGGGCGGTCGAGACGGTGGAAGGTATCCGGCTGATCAAGCAGGCGCTGCCGGATGTGCGGACGATCCTCGGTATTTCCAACGTTTCGTTCGGATTGCCAGCGGGCGCACGCGAAGTGGTGAACTCCGTTTTTCTGTATTACTGCACGAAGGCGGGGCTAGACCTGGCGATCGTGAACACGGAAAAAATCGAGCGGTTCGCATCCATTCCGGCGCACGAGCGCGAGCTGGCAGAAAACCTGCTGTTTTCGCACCCGCCGAAGGACGTTCCGGCGGATCACTCGAATGCAAAGCTCTTGCGGGACGTGCACGCTGATTGGCGGCAACAAAGCAAGGAGCAGCGCGCGGCCGTCAATCAATATTACATCGCGGCAATCACGGAACACTTTCGAACGGCAAAGAAAAAAGAAAAAGCGCGCGCGGCCGACCTGCCTCTCGATGAACGCCTGAGCAACTACATTATCGAGGGCACGCGAGACGGCTTGATCGACGATCTAGAGCGCAAGCGCGGGGAGGGCACGGCTCCGCTGGACATCGTGAATGGGCCGCTGATGGCGGGCATGGCGGAAGTGGGACGGCTCTTCAACGCCAATGAGTTGATCGTCGCAGAAGTTTTGCAGTCGGCCGAAGCGATGAAGGCCGCGGTGAGCCACCTCGAGCAGTTCATGGAAAAGGCGGATACGGCCAAGCGCGGAAAAGTTGTACTGGCAACGGTAAAAGGCGACGTTCACGACATCGGGAAAAACCTCGTCGAGATCATCCTGAAAAACAACGGCTATGACGTCGTGAATCTGGGAATCAAAGTTCCGCCGGAAGAGTTGATCAAGGCGTATCAGGAGCACAAGCCGGACGCCATCGGTTTATCCGGGCTGCTGGTAAAAAGCGCTCAACAAATGGTGACCACGGCAAGCGATTTGAAAGACGCGGGCATTGAAGTCCCGTTACTCGTCGGCGGCGCCGCGCTTTCCGCGAAATTCACACAGACGAAGATTGCCCCGAGCTATGGCAAGGCCGTGTGCTACGCCAAAGACGCCATGACCGGCTTGCGCTTGATGAACGAACTGATGGATCCGGCGACGCGCGCAACAGTGGTGCGCGAACATACCGCTTCCGGAAACGGTTTTGGCGTGACGACGACGGTCAGCGTCAAAGAAATTCCAAGTGTGACCAGATCGCCGCGTATTCGAACCGACCTCCCCATTCCGCGAGTGCAATACCTGGACCGCAAGGTCCGCCTGGTGCCCGATCTGCGCGAAGTCTGGGGCTACATCAACCCGTTCATGCTCTACGGGCGGCACATGGGTTTCCGCGGCGACTTCGAAAAGCGCTTTGCGGAGCGCGATCCGAAAGCCGTCGAGCTTTTTGAGAGCATGGAAGAAGTGAAAAAAGAAGCCGCCGAGTTCATGAAGATCCGGGCGGTCTGGCAATTCTTCGAGGCGGAGGCGGCGGGCGATTCCCTGCACCTCTTTGCACCGGGAGAAAAAGAGCCGCTGCACACATTTCGATTCCCACGGCAGCGGCAAGGCGATTTCCTGTGCCTGAGCGATTACGTTTTGTCCACACAGAACGGACAACGCGACCACTTGGCGTTGTTTGTGGTGACGGCAGGCGAGGGGGTACGCGATCGGGCGGAGAAAGCCAAGAACGAGGGGTATTACTTCAAATCGCATGGGCTGCAGGCGCTGGCAATCGAGACGGCGGAGGGTTGCGCTGAATGGCTGCACCGGCGCATCCGCGAGGATTGGGGCTTCCCCGACCCACCCAACATGACCATGGCGCAGCGCTTTACGTCGCGCTACCGCGGCAAGCGGTACAGCTTCGGGTACCCCGCGTGCCCGAGTCTCGAGGACCAGACCGGGATCTGGAAGTTATTGAAGCCGGAAGAGATCGGCGTACAGCTTACGGAGGGCTTCATGATGGATCCGGAAGCGAGCGTTAGCGCGCTGGTGTTTCATCATCCGGATTGCACGTACTTTTCGGCGGGTGATAGCGGCGAAACCTAAGGGGCTGCAGAACCTCACGTGCTTAATGGAAGCCGTCGGCTCTCGGTCATCCACTCATATGTCAGGGAGAGATATACAAGAAAGACGGTGCAGAAGAATATCGGACCTTCCAACACATGAATGAGTGGGACAAAATCCGCGTATCCACGATTGCCGAGAACCACGAGTGAGGCAATCCGAAAAGCATTGCTGCCAAGTATGGAAAAAAGGCACCCGAAGTAAATCAAAAGAGCGCGACCCCTTCGAAGGCAGTTCCACTCCAGGACAACGACAAGACCAAAGATATAGCTGAGAAGCTCAAAACCGCTGATCCCGGAACAAAGGGGCACGAGAGATGTGTCCTGAAAAGGTCCAACGAGAGTCGGCTCCGGGCCTATTTCGTATGTCAGTCCAGGTACGAAGCTTCGGGCCAATAGATAGATAGACCAGCCGAGCATCCGACCGTACCATGGCCAAAGGGCATCGAGAACACGACCGGGCACATTCATAGTCAGGACCACTACTGCGGCTTTGACCTCTGCGCTATAGGCACGCAGAAGCTGCTTCCAATAGGCATAGGAAGACAGCACGACAGTGGGAAGCAAAACTGCCAATTTACAGAACCCAACGAGGGTTCCCCTCAAAGTTGAGGTGCCGGCAAAGGGCTCGGCAGCACTAGTAAACGAACGAGAAAGGAGCACAAGCGCCACGTGCATGGAAAGGAAGGCTCCCACCCGCCACATGGAAAAGGAGCGCTCAAAAGTGGCATTACCCCCAGACAGTGGCAGCTCACCACGGCGCCATACAAGCAAGAGGAAAGCGCATGTGGCCCAAAGAGGTGAAGTGGTGAAGAGAATTGGTGCAGCGAACTGATCAGCTACGATGGCAATCAGGGACAAAACCAGAACGGGCAAAACAGATCTGAGAACCGGAGAAATCCTCGATCGAGAGACGTTGCCTGCCAGGAGACTGGCCTCCATATACTCTGTTGCAGACACCTCGAGTTCGACTCCCAAAGGATCAGTCATCCGAGTAGCGACAAGAACTAGTTTTGCCGAGAGATGCGGCGCCGAATGAGGAAGTACCCGCCCAGGCCGATCACCCCGGCGACTGCCATAGCGGTAGTGGACATTTCGGGAGCATGTCCCCTGTGTTTCTGGGGGGACAGGCCATTTTGATTTCCGTTGCCGTTACCGCCGTTACGAGCCGCAGCAAAAGGAACCGCTACGGACAACAGCCAAATCGCCAAAGCGAGTTTTTTCATGGGCAAGTCTCCAAACGTAAAAAGAGCAATCGAACTGCCAAATCGAGGAGTTTTCCCGAGTTACATGCATAGGTTAGTCCTTATTTTACAACACGTTATGGACGGTATCCATTCTAATCTCGGCGTACTTGTCAAATCTGTCCCAAGACTTTCTTGAAATATCCAACAAACTAACACAAAAGTTCTCACGGCGATAATCACGCTGTAACCATGGACCGATTCATGCAAGCACTGAAAGATGTGACTCGGGGCTAAGGATGCGGCTTTGGCTATCTAGCGTGCCCGAACCATAAGCCAGACGCAGAAAGGCTTGCAAGGAACAACTCACCGCCCGCGAAGGGTTCGTACTAGGGTGGTAGAATAACTAGGTTTCTCACCGAAGCCGCGTTTGAGAGTATTTGTGTTCCCAGCTGTCCAACTTAATCCCGTAAAGGGTGGCCGCTCACAACAGCACGACCTAGCAGCGGTCGATTTTCTCGTATGGGCGGCCATCCTGGTGCTAGGCGCGTTCGAGCTTCACTCTCACCTGCGTTCGCCCGATTTTCCGTTTGAAGATGTTGCTTACTTCGAGCAGGCGAAATCCCTGCTGCACGACGGCTACTATGGTTTCGAGTCTGTTCCGGAGAGGGTTCAGCCTCCCGGCTTGCCTCTTCTTTTGGCACTAATCTGCAAGGTTGCAGGCTGTAGGTACGGGGTCCTCCTGAGTTCGATGGCCGTGTTTATCACACTGGGATTCCTGGTGTGGTATCAGATTATTCGTCAGTGTGAAGGGCGGGGCATAGCCGCGGCCACGTGTCTGCTGTTGGGCTCATCACCTTGGATCTTTTTCTTCGTCACCCGTGGAATTTGGCCGAGTATTCCGTATTTTTTCGTGAGCGGATTGGCCTTGTGGATAATTCTCAAGCTCGATAGGGCCCAAACTCGGTCGCGAAGAAATCTGTTTTCCGCGGCCCTAGCTCTTATCGTCGCATTCTCGATCCTCATTCAATCAGCTGGTATTGCTTTGGTCGGCGCGATGTTGGCTTCGATCGGGTTCACCTGGTTGAAGGATCGCGGCACTGCTGTTCATCGGTTCAGAGTGTTCCTTCCCGCCATTCTCTTGGGGATTGTGACGCAGTTCGTGTGGATGCACCGCGGAAGCAATCCACCGGATTGGCCATTGCCTGGCTATCCTGAAAGCTATGGGTCGCAGCTAAAACTTAAACTTGGCAATTATCCAGAGTTAGGCTTCGCTAATGCCACCGATGTGTTTTCGCGTGTGAAGACGAATGTTGGCGAACGAACCGCTGTATTGGCGGAGATTCTCACGGCGCACTGGATCCATCGCTCGTATGCCTCGCTGGCCGTAGCCATTCCCTTAGTCCTGGCGGTCGTCGGCGTGGCTGATTCACTTCTTGGGGGAGCAGGCGAAGACATCCTTGCTTGGTATTTCGTTGGGTTCGAATTTATCTATATTTTGTGGTCCTGGCAGTCCGAGTTTCGATTTCTTTTTCCGAACACGGTACTCGCCTGTCTCTTCATCTATCGCGGTGCCAGAAAGATGGCCGCATGGTTTCGCCTCCACCCGCGCCGCGTGGCCGCGTGCCTCTTGCCAGTCTGCATGGTCCTCTGTGCGGTAGCGTTTCGCAACAGCTGGGCAGCTGGGCCATCCTGGTCCGTAGGAGTTCAATCGAAATTCTCTGCCGCATTCTGGTTCGCGGCATCGCTCTTTTCGGTCTGGGTAATATGCATGAATCGGCCGCCGATCCTGTTGAGTCGGCTGTCAGAGCGACCTGTCTTCTTGAGGCAGATTTCCATAGGGTCGTTGTCGCTCACCTTTCTTCAGATGGGCGCGCTCGGGTTAACTGTTCTGCTGGTGGCCAGAGCGATCTCGCAAGACATACCCATCACCCGCGCGAACCTTGCATTTGAGGAAGAGAGGTTCGGGCGGCTCCCAGACGCTGTGGCCGCGAAGTGGATTCGTCTGAACACCGATCCCCAAGATGTAATAGTAGCTCGCCATGTCCCGCTCGTTTTTCATTATTCCCAACGCAAGGTGATCTGGTTTGCTCCGATAGTGCGGCCCCAGGTAATGATGGAAGGTTTTCGCAGACTTGGTATTCGCTACGTCATCGTAGTTGACAGAGACTTTAGTTATTACCTTCCTGATGAAGTCTGTTTTGATATGGTGCAAAGGGCGTACCCGAATGCGTTTCGCCTCGTAGCACAACTTGGCCAAGCACGAATCTACGAAGTCATTCCTGCGGGCGTCGACGGCGCAGCGAACCCATAGGGCCGATCATGCAGCTGCCACGAAAAGGGATAGTCAGACTGGTGTTCCCGATACCAAAGAATGGCCTCGCGGTCCGATACTTAAGTCCTTTCGCATCGGGGTGATCCCGATTAGTGGAATCACAGATGTGCGGCTGCCGGAGTTCGGGAACGATCCGCCAACTATGTCACTGTAGATCCCGGATGAGGGATCGAACGCACGTTTCACGCATATTGATTCTATCTCAGTAACTGAAGTTGTGCGCTCGGGAGTGATCCCGGCTCCTAGTTCGGGAGCAGGCCGAATACCGAAACCGTGCTCTGTCCGGGGACATAGACCTTGCCGTTCGCCACAGTCGGGACGGTGAATTTGACGGCAGCCCCGGCGGCAGCCGTGCCGCTTGCCGGGCTGCTGTAGAGCATGTTCGCGACGTCGGTGGCGTCATAAGCGTAGAGGACGGCGCTCCCCGTGCCGGTCCAGCCAGAGATATCCAGAACCCATACGACACCGTTGATGGTGCCGCTGGCGGAGACAGATGGCGTCGCGCCGCGAGGCGGGAACGTGTTGGTGGAAACCGCGAACGCCGGAGTCAATATGCTGCCGCTGGCAATCGTGAACTGGCTCAGAGGATAGTTTTGGCCCGTGGTGTAGATGTTTCCATTCCAAAAGGCGGGAACGCCATAGTTGCCGCCGTCGGACAAAGTTGTATTCGGTGGCGGGACAGGGATCACTTCCTGTACGTCGTTGTTAGTCGTTGAATTGAATTTGCCCATCGTTGTTTGACCCGGGCCCGGTTGAGAAATATCGAGAAGATAAAGAATGTCAATCTTGCCCGTCGCGAGCGCCAGATGCGGATGGGCTGCGGAAGCGACCGAATCCGGAAGAATGAGGACGCCAGCAGAGCCCATGTCGACGTCGTTAGCATCGAGAACGCTCCGGTTGAAGGGAGTGAACCAGTCGAGCAGCGTGCCCGAGGGACTGTACTTTAGAGTGGACTCGGAGAAATTGGTCGTCCCGTTATATGTGCCGTTGCCTGTTATGACATAGACATTGCCGCTAGCATCGGAAGCGGGGCCTGCGCCACCATCCCAAATCGCGGCACCGTTGCATCCGCTGGTTGGATCCGCAGTTGCCTGCACGAACTTCTGAGTCAGACTTGCAGCATCGTAACCAAACAGCCAGCCCTGCCAGTTGCAGCCGTCAGCGTGCGAACCAAAGGCGACATAAACCGTGCCGTTATTAAGGAGCAGCGCAGGCCGGTTGAAATGTCGGCGAGAGTCGAAATTCGTCGCCGAGATGACAACCGGGCCGCCAAACTTTTCTGCACCAGTGGTGACATCGAGAGCATGCAGCCGATTGACATAGCAGGGGGAGGCCATGGGGCATCCGGTGCCAATGGTTTCCTTCGTCTTGGCAACCACGTAGATGGTCTTGGTAGCTGCGTCAATGACAGGAGTCGAGGTGATGCCAATCTCTGGAATGAGGTCGGTGGCGCCATTCACAGTGTCTTGCCAAGACATGGTAGTCACGTTCGTCCCCAGGAAGCTGGTCTTCCAAAGCAGGATGCAAGAGGGCGAATCCGCGTCATAGGCGTACACGCTGTCGTGCTCCGTGGCTAGGAACAGCACATTGCGGTTCACGCCGCCAACCGTGAGATTGGCAACCCAAAGCGGTTGTGCATAGACATAGCCGTCTGTCGGGCAAGAGAAAAGCTTGGTGAATGCCGAAGAGCCCACGTTCGCCGGAGTCAACGCATACTCTTGCAAATTCTGGCCGGTGCGCTGCACATCATTGTGGTGCATGTACACTCCGGCCAGATCCGTGACCGCAACCGAGGAGGACGCGCTCACGGCAGCATTCGCGACACTGGTCGCCGTGATGGTGTGCACACCGGGTAGACTACCGGGAGTATACAGTCCCGCCGTAGAAATGGTCCCACTGGTTGCAGTTCCGCCGTTATTGTTATCGACGGACCAAACGACACCGGAGTTTGAAGGATCGTTGAACACAGTGGCCGTGAACTGCACGGTCTGCAATGCGGACATCGTAACCGCGGCGCGCCTGGGACTGACCGCGACGTTAAGCGACACCGATTTGAACGCTGCCAAGGCCGCAGCCCAGCTATCCGATGCGCCCAGCAACGCGCTAGCAGAGGCAGTCCCGGCGGCCAGTTGTATCTGGTCCTCAGCGATCAGTTTCGTGTTCGGCTTTGCAGGGACAGCTTCTTCGACGGTGTAGCCACTCCCCGCTGTGAAGCTCGTGGGGTTCCCCGTCAAAATTGCTCCCAGCAGCAGATCACCGCTCGCCGTCGTGGTTAAGTTCCCGCTGTTCGGTGACGCACTGATCCCTTGCGCTGTGGCGGCAGTGCCATCCATCGAGTTCGCTAGCGCCACTCCCGAATACTCCAGAATGGCAAACCGCAACGTGCCCGAGATGGTATCGGACACGGTGATCGTGTTCGCGCCCCCCGCAATGTTCTCCGCGTAAAAAATGCCCAGCGTGTCTCCATTGGGACCGTCTACGGTCACGTTGAATTGCACCGCCTGGTGATAAGTGTTTCTCCGGGAATCCGTGACCGTGAACACCTGGCCCGACCTGCCCGCGCGGATCACCACAGCAATCCAGTTCCCTGTGGTGTTATTCAAGTTGAAGGCAAGCGACGAAGAGGTGGTCGTCCCAGCATCTTTGCTGGTGTGCTGAACCAGCGCGATCCCGCCTTGCGTGTGTGCGAGTGTGGCTCCAAACAGCAGAAAGAGAGACATTGCGAAACATCGGCGGAGCAGACACTGAAGCATCAAGTGCCCTTGACGATGTGCGCAAATCAACATGAAGCCTCCGCCGCAGGAAACCAGACGAACCGAGGTTCCCGCAATAAGTTCTCACAGCAAGTAAATGATAACCGCCTGGAAGACGTGACTTAACTCTTCATCTGAACACCGAAATCTCGTTTGATCTCGCTCTCTTTCGGTCTGCTAATTCGGGAGCAGGCCGAATACCGTAACCGTGCTCTGTCCGGGGACATAGACCTTGCCGTTCGCCACTGTCGGGACCGTGAATTTCACGGAGGGGCCTGCCGCTCCCGTTCCAGCGCTTGGGCTGCTGTACAGCAACGTGCCAACATTGGTGGCATCGTAGGCATCCAGAATGGAGGGGCCGTTCGTAGGCCAAGCGGTGTAATCAATGATCCATACGACGCCATTGGCGGTGCCACTCGCGGAAACCGCTGGTACGCCACCGCGAGGCGGGAACAAGTTGCTGGATGTAGCGGCCTGCGGTGTGGCAATAACTCCGTTTGCAATGTTGAACTGGCTGAGGGGGAAGTTCTGTCCGGTGCTGTAGATGTGGCCGTTCCAGTAGGCCGGTATGGAGTAATTGCCACCGTCGAGCTGAGTGGTGTTAGGCGGCGGGACGGGAATCACTTCCTGTACGTCCAAGTTACTCCCAGAATGGAATTTGCCCATCTTTGTTTGACCTGGGCTTGGTTGAGAAATATCGAGGAGATATAGAATGGCTACTTTTCCGGTCGCGAGGGCCAGGTGCGGATGCGCGCCCGAGGCTACGGAATCCGGGAGGATGATGACTCCTGCAGATCCGAGGTCAATGTCATTGGCGTTGAAGACAGACTGGTTAAACGGAGTGAACCAGTCCACAAGCGTCCCAGTCGGGCTTAGTTTGACGGTCGTATCACCAAAATTGCTGACGCCATCATAGTTGCCATTTCCTGTTGACAGATACAAATTCCCACTGGCGTCGGCGGCTGGACCTGCACCCCCACCCCAGAAAGCGCCGCCGCCGCAGGTGTTTGAATCCGTGGTGTTCCAAACGAAAGTCTGAGTCAGCGTTGTAGCGTTGAAGCCAAAGATCCAGCCCTGCCAGTTGCAGCCGTCACCGTGCGAACCAATAGCGACGTAAACCGTGCCGTTATTAAGCAGCAGCGCAGGCCGGTTGAAATGCAAAAAGGGGTTAAAGCCAGGAGCCGAAATCACTACCGGCCCGCTAAACTTCTCGGCGCCTGTGGTGATATCGAGAGCATGCAGCCGATTGACAAAGCAGGGGGAGGCCACAGAGCATCCGGTGCCAATGGTTTCCTTCGTCTTGGCAACCACGTAGATGGTCTTGGTAGCTGCGTCAATGACAGGAGTCGAGGTGATGCCAATTTCTGGATAGACGTCGTTGGTGTTATTCGAAGTGTCTTGCCAAGACATGGTAGTCACGTTCGTCCCCAGGAAGCTGGTCTTCCAAAGCAGGATGCAAGAGGGCGAATCCGCGTCATAGGCGTACACGCTGTCGTGCTCCGTGGCTAGGAACAGCACATTGCGGTTCACGCCGCCAACCGTGAGATTGGCAACCCAAAGCGGTTGTGCATAGACATAGCCGTCTGTCGGGCAAGAGAAAAGCTTGGTGAATGCCGAAGAGCCCACGTTCGCCGGAGTCAACGCATACTCTTGCAAATTCTGGCCGGTGCGCTGCACATCATTGTGGTGCATGTACACTCCGGCCAGATCCGTGACCGCAACCGAGGAGGACGCGCTCACGGCAGCATTCGCGACACTGGTCGCCGTGATGGTGTGCACACCGGGTAGACTACCGGGAGTATACAGTCCCGCCGTAGAAATGGTCCCACTGGTTGCAGTTCCGCCGTTATTGTTATCGACGGACCAAACGACACCGGAGTTTGAAGGATCGTTGAACACAGTGGCCGTGAACTGCACGGTCTGCAATGCGGACATCGTAACCGCGGCGCGTTTGGGGCTGACGGAGACGCCAAGGGCCCCTGGTATGACGGTAATCGTTGCCGTACCAGTTTTCGTGTTGTCGCTGACTGAGGTGGCTGTCAAGGTTACGGTGGCGGGGCTTGGCATGGCCGCAGGACCATTGTAAGTCACCGAGGTGGCGGTCACACTGGTCAGTGAGCCACAGGTACTTCCGCTGCAACCCGCACCCAAGAGGGACCAGGTTACACCCCTATTTTGGAAGTCGTTCTGGATGGTGGCAATGAAGTTCTGCAAGCCGCTCCCGGCTCCCACAGACGCGCCATTCGGCGACACCGAAACCGAGATCGGCGGGGGCGGAGCGCCGCTGGCGGATTTGAATGCCGCGATTGCTGCGCCCCAAGGGTCGGCAGCGAAGAGTGTAGCGGTTGCCGCCGCAGATCCTACGGAGGCCTGGAGCTGATCTTCGGCAATTAGTTTCGTGTTGGCCGCGACGGGAACAGATTGCTCAATCGTGAAGCCAGTGCCCGCGATGAAGGTTTCAAGATCCGCGGTCGAAATAGCACCTACTAGGAGGTCGCCACTGAGGCTTGTGGTGATACTGCCACTGGATGGAGTGGTGCTGGTGCCTTGTGAAGCCGCCGTGGCGTCGAGAGAATTGGCGGTGGTGACGCCAGAATACTCAAGAACCGCAAAGCGCAACGTGCCTGAGATGGTATCCGATACGGTGACCGTACTCGTACCACCGAGGATGTTCTCGGCGTAGAAAATACCTATAGTCTCGCCATCCACTGCCATACTGAGGGTGATCGCCTTTCGGTATGTATTTCCACGAGAATCAGAGACCGTAAACACCTGTCCAGACTGACCAGCACGAATCACAACAGCAATAAAGTTTCCAGGGGTGTTGCTGAACACAACAGAAGCTGAGGTGGTCGTGCCAGCATCGATTCCGACATGCTGAATCAGCGTAATGCTTCCGGTGTTTACCGTGAACGGTACGCCGTTGCTGGAGATACCGCCGACTGTGACGACGACATTGCCGGTGGTTGCGCCAGTAGGCACTGGTGTGACGATGCTGGTATCGCTCCAGTTTGCAGGTGTAGGTGCGGCGGCTACACCGTTGAACGTTATCGTGCTGCTCCCTTGAGTCGCGCCAAAGCCCGCACCGCTGATAGTGACCGAAGTTCCGATGGGGCCTGAGTTGGGGCTCAGGCTGGCAACATTAGGACCCGGAGTGACCGTGAAGGGAACGCCAATGCTATTGATGCCCCCGACAGAAACCACGACGTTTCCACTAGCAGCTCCCGCCGGCACGGGCGCGATGATGAGAGTGTCGGACCAACTGGTGGTTCGCGCGGCAACGCCATTGAACAGCAGCGAGCTGGCTCTGGTGCCAACGGTCGGCCCGAAATTCGTTCCGGTCACGTTAACAGCGGTACCGATGGGTCCGGCATTGGGATTGACGCCACTAATGTTCGGCGGAGGGGTAACGGTGAAAGGCAGGCCATTACTAGATATTCCTCCCACAGTGACCACGGCGTTTCCTGTGGTTGCGCCAGCCGGGACCGACGTGTCGATGCTGGTGTCGCTCCAGGAGGTCACTGTGGTTACGGGGGTTCCGCCAAAGGTGATCGTGCTCGATCCTTGAGCTTGAGTCAGTCCAAAATTTGAACCCGTAATGGTTACGCTTGCGCCAATGGGACCCTGTGTCAGGCTGAGAGTCGAAAGACCCGGGCCCTGGACTGGCGTCGCTGTAGCCACATTCGAGTAAGAGCTGAAGTTGGTACCATCCGTGGCGCGGACGCGGTAGCTGTAAGGAGTGGTAATGGTCAGGCCGGTATCGCTGAAACTTGTGGTTGCCGGACTCCCCGCTGGTGCAAAGTTGCTCGGTGTGTTGGCACAGTTGAGGCCCGAGCAACGCTCCACGAGGTAACTGGTGATGGTCCCACCAGTCTCCGTTGCAGCCGTCCAGGAAAGATTGAGTTGAGCGCTACCGGCGGGTGTGGCTGCAAGGTTCGAGGGAGCGCTGAACGTCGGTGCTGCCGTTATGGCTGAGGCAGTATTGGAATATGCGCTGAAGTTGGTGCCGTCGGTAGCGCGCACACGGTAGTTGTAAGTGGTCGAGCCCGTCAAGCTTGCGCCGGTATCGCTGTAGTTGATCGTCGCGGAGCTGCCAATTTGTGCGAAGTTGGCGCAGCTGGAGCCTGTGCAACGTTCAATCAGATAGCCGGTGAGGGTACCGCCGGTCTCCGTTGCCGCGGTCCACGACAAATTCACTTGCACGGGACCCGACGGAGCAACTGCCAGGTTACTGGGAGGAGTAAACATAGGCGGAGGGACTGTAGCGCCGGACCTAAATGCGGCGGCCACAGCGCCCCAATTATCCGATCCTCCAAGCGAGGCATTGGCCGAAATATTTCCGGCGACAGACTGAATCCGATCTTCGACGAGCAGTTTCGTGTTCGGTTCAGCCGGAACGAAGTCTCGAGGAAGATAACCACTCCCCGCCGTGAAGTTTGCGGCGTTGGCCGCCGACATCCCTGCGAGCACCAGATCGCCGCTCGCTGTCGTTGTAATAATGCCACTGTTGAGAGACGCGCCGGTACCCTGGGTGGCTGCCGCCGCGCCATCAAGCGAATTTGCGATCGCGACGCCCGAATACTCGAGGATGCCAAACCGCATGGTCCCAGCGATGGTATCGGACACAGTAATCGTGTTTGCGCCACCTGCAATGTTCTCAGCATAGAAGATGCCTAGGGTTGTTGAATCGATGGTTTCGTTGAATTGCATCGCTTTGCGATAGGTGTTTCCTCTGGAATCCTTGACCGCAAACAACTGGCCCGTCTTGCCCGCGCGAATCACCACGGCGATAAAATTTCCCGCGGTATTGCTGGAGGGAAAAGCTAGAGTAGATGACGTCGTGGTACCGGCATCCCTGCTGGCGTGTTGAACCAGGGCGATCGGGCCACTTGCAGAAAGGTTGGTCAGCGAGAAGTTCAGCGTCGTCAACCCGGTTGCCGCCGCTGTGACTGCGTACGGCCCTCCCGCCGTGGTGTTCGCCGTGAACGGTGCCGACGCTACGCCCAACGCATTCGTCGCTACGATGATCGTCGCCGTGCTGTTGCTAAATACCCCTGACGCTCCTGACCCTGGCGCCGCGAACGTTACGTTCACCCCGGAAACCGGATTGCTCCCCGCATCCTTCACCGTCACTGCAAGCGCATTCGCAAAGGCTGTGCTGATCGTTGCCGATTGCGGCGTCGTCCCCGCATTCGCCGTCATCGTCGTAGCTGCCCCCACCGTGTTCGTCAGCGAGAAGTTCACCGGCGTCAACCCGGTTGCCGCCGCTGTGACTGTGTACGGCCCTCCTGCTGTCGCGTTCGCCGTGAACGGTGTCGAAGCCACACCCGACGCATCCGTGGCCACGGTGATCGTCGCTGTGCTGTTGCTAAACACTCCCGAAGCTCCTGCTCCGGGAGCGGTAAACGTCACATTTACTCCAGAAACTGGGTTGCTCCCGGCGTCCTTCACCGTCACTGCCAGCGCATTCGCAAGAGCTGTGCTGATAGCCGCTGATTGCGGCGTCGTCCCCGCATTCGCCGTCATCGTCGAAGGTGCCCCCGTCGTGTTCGTTAGCGAGAAGTTGGCTGGGGTGGCAACGCCCACTACCGTGGCCGTCACGTTGTAAGGGCCACCTGCTACGCTGTTGGCTGTGAAGATTGCTGCTGTTGCTACACCTTGCGGATTCGTCGTTGCGCTGTTCGCTCCACCGGCAAACGTGCCACTGGCTCCGCTCCCGGGCGCCGCAAACGTCACCGTGACGCCACTCACCGGGTTGCTCAGGGAATCCTTAACCGTAGCTTGCAGTTGGGTCGCAAACGCGGTGCCGACCGTCGTGCTCTGAGGCGTTCCCGCTGTGGTGGTAATGGTCGTCGCCACGCCCACGCCTCCAGCAGCGGCACGGAAGGCCACCATCTGCATTATCCACTGGCCCGAAGGGCTAACAGGAGCGGTAGCGGTGTAGCTGCCGGTTGTGGTTACTACACGATCCTCCAAAATGTCTCCATCAGGGCTGGTGATTACGCGGTTTGTGTATCCGCTGCCCGGGCCGGTGGTTAACGTCTGGACTAGGTTTGCCCCTACCAGGAGATCGTTTGCATTGGTAGTGGTCACCGCGCCGCTACTGCTGGTGGCGGCACTCCCTAGTGCTCCGGCGGCAACGTCCAGCGGATTGACAGGATCCAGCCCACTGTATTCCGCTATACGAATGTCAGGAAAATTCGCCGCAGGGGCAAACGTCACAGTTACCGAATTTACGCCAGCCGCGGCGCCAGCAATATTTTTCGCGTAGTAAATTACCAATGAGGCGGTGCCTGATTGAACCGTCGGGATCAGGGCAGGAGAATAGATGTTTCCGCTAGTATCGTTGACGGAGGCGACTGTGGCAGTAGAATCGTTCCACCCCACAACAACAATATTAAGGTTACCCGAGGTTTGCGCGAGCGGAAAGGGAACGGTTACTGTAGTCTGTGGCGTTTGGGGATTCGACGAATTCTGCTGCACGAACGAAATGGAAGCTTGAGCCTGCCCTGTGAATCCGATCAAGACAAGGAAGCAAGCTCCGAGGGTTCGACCAAAGAAAATTAGATAGGTCGAGAGCTTGCAGCGGCGCAGGCACGAGGGCATAGAATCTCCGTTGTAAGACTGCTGTTTTTTAAGGTTCAATCTGTTCGCGTGCGATGAACAGGCTTTTCCTGTGGACTTGGCAGCACTGCGGGTTCCAAAATGATTTTATGGGTAATTCGCTGATTGCTTTAGACTTAGGCGACTTGGATGCCGAAGCATCCAGAGGACATGTGCACTATTACGGCGCATTTGGGTAAGGTTGTTCCACAGGCCAGCATAAACTACGGCTCGGGAACATGACGTTCGGCATTCCCGCGACGGCCTGGACTAGCCCGGCGATAAAGGGATCCATGCATAGGGTCAGGTTATCCTCCAAACGAATAGCCAGGGACTGCTTATTCTGCTCTGCGGAGCCAAGCTTCACGCCAATAGTGATAAATGGCACGAGGACACAGGCGGTGGTATTCGGAAACGCAGGCCACGCCCTCAAGGATGATGCACGAGGACTTCATCTTCATTATCTTTCCAGTGCGCTCGTCCACAATCTGGTTTACGCGTTTGAGGACGCGAAAGGTCCCGCCGCAATAGCGGACCATCTCTGAATCGAACAAGAGCCCACGGTTTTTGTTATTGTGATCCAAAGTAGCGAGAATCTCGTCCTTGGTTCGGACCAGAACAAATTCTCCAGGCTGCAGATTCAGGTCACAGGTCGGTGTGGTGTCAAGCAAGCCCTCGATGTGTGGATAGTGGACACCGCTTCGAAGCTCTTGCAACTTGTTGAACGCGGTTATGATTAGCGAGCGGACGACTTCCAGAATGCCGAGAACAACTTCAAGAAGCCTCTCTGATTTTGAATCGCCGCCAACGCCGCGTCGCAAATTTCCGGACCGAATATCCCGGAAATACTGACGAATGTCCCACCAATAGAGATGAGAAGTGAATTCGCGGAGCTCCGTGGCTTGGCACGTGTAAAGAGTGTTCCCTGGGACCAAGGGGTCAGGGCGAAGGGCGGATTCCCGAAGGCGCTGCTCAGTACAAGTTAAGTCAGTGCGCGGATCCGGAGAAGACGCTAGAGCCGGCTGAGCTACCTGCGAGGCGCTCACGAAGTCAGGGGCGACCTTCTTGAGCCATGCCTCATTCCAAAAGAGCAGACAACCGGCATCGCAATTGCCGTGAGAAGTGCCATCGCACCTAACCCCCGTCAGGTGCACGGCATTTTTGGCGCGGCGCAGGCTCCATTGCTTGATGTTGTCGCAAGTCTTGTCGGCGCGCATGAACACGCGAAAACGCTTGCCGCAATACTGCAGCATTTCGGGCATGAAAGGCATGGAGTCAAGCTTGCCGTTCTGGTCGAGAGTGGAAAGAATCTCCTCGCGGCTAGCGACTTCAACCAATTCGCCGGCTACAAGGTCGAGACTCTCCGTGGAATTCCTATGTGTCATCTCTGATTTCACCTTTGGTTGTGTACGCAATTTGGAGCGGCGAAGTTATAGGAGTAAGGACTGGGCGATGACGTGGATCGCATCGACGAAACTATTGTCCCTGACAGACAGCTTACGCTAGTGCCGAGAAACGATCGATCATTCGAACACGGGCTCAGGTTTGTCCATCTATTGCGCTCGCCCTGTTCCTCGCCAGCTGCATAGGTCGACACCGAAAGCATGAATCTGGTCACTGGCATGTTTCAGGCTCACAGACCCCTTAAGGAAGTCGCACCTCTGACGATCGAGGGTGGACGAGCCGCAAGGCAGCCTCTCGCCACGATCGCCTCAAGTCCATCAGGCTACTGGCCGGCCGCTGCAACATACTAAACAGCTCACTCGGTAGCGATGCTGCCACTCGCAACGGCTCGATCTTCCAGCCAACAGCGTGCAGCGCCTCGCTGTGGAAGCGCCAGAATGCCATGGAGCGACACCGGAGCACGTTCTTTGCCAGGATGCGGTAGTAATCCTTCAATCTTTCTTTGAGGTAGTTATCGTATGCATCGTGGTCTAGATAAATGAGGCCGTATTTCAAAAATGTTACAAGCATGCCCAAAATATGTGTGTCGAACCCTTTAGCGAAAGAGTCATTGGAATTCGGTCGAGCTCTGGAATAACTCAATATCTGGTGAACAAAGCCGAAGTCGGATTCCTGCAACACATCCAGGCAAGCCTCCGTATCCGCATGAAGATTTCGCTCGTTGTAGAATGAGGCGCGTTTCCTAACCAAATCAGCCCTGATTAGCTGGGCTGTGGGAGTGCCAAACACATCCTTGCCGCAGGTCAGCTTGCGCCGACAAATCTCTCTACCTTCTACCACATGACTGGAGTACGGCAAACCGGTCCACAAGACCCGCTCCTCAGCCAGAGCATACGACGAGACGATACCCACAGAGGGATGCAGTTCCGCATTGGCGACCATACTCTCCAGGCAATTGGAGAATAGCCAGTCATCGGCGAACAGAACCTTGCAATATTTTGCCTCCGGAGAAATGCAACGCAGAGCACGGTTGTGGTTCTCGAGGATCCTCAAGAAGTTTGTATTAGTGACGACCTTTATGCGAGGGTCGGTTGCAGCATATTTCAGTGAAATCGCCAGCGACCCGTCCGTGCTGCAGTTATTTACAATTGTGAAATCCCAGTTTCGATAGGTCTGGGCCATGACACTCTCGATGCACTGCGGCAAGAACTCCTCGCCGTTATAGACGGGAGTGACTACGCTGACCAAAGGCTCGTTGGTCATTTTTCCTCCGCCTTGGGGCCCACCGCAGCCATGAGCTGTTCATCTACTTTCCAGCGCTGCGGGAAGAACACGATACCGGAGCGGTTGTCGAGCATTCTTCCGGAGGAATAGACATTAGCCAACCCCACATCGAGTTGACCACAGTGTTCGACATTATCGTGGACGGGAGAGGCCGCACCCGTAATCCAGAGCGAAAAATAATAGCGGGCGGGGAGGAGATTGAGGAACTCGATATGCAAGTCCACATAGCCATCGCCCGGGGGAACGAGCGGGATATCAATGCCGTGATGCCATGTGCTGGTGTCCGTGACGAGCGTGCCGAACTCGGTGTAAAGTCGGAAACCGAAGCTGGGATACACGATTGGCTTCTGGGCGTGGTAGTGAAAACGAACAACAAGGCTATCCCCACTGCGGACGACACGGAGAGGCTCGCCTGTGGGTGTTAAGTATTCCATCGCTGTATAACGGATTTCGCCTGACCCGCGGCGATTCTGTACGGATCGCAAGTCCGCCATGGTTTCGCGCGCGTTCGCGAAGGTATTCATGTAGGCTTCGATTACTTCGCGAGGAGCGCCATCCATGACCACCTTTCCGGCGTCAATCCAGATGCAACGAGAGCACAGATTCTCAACGGCGGCCATGTTGTGAGAAACAAAAAGGACCGTCCGGCCGCCGCTACGGAGCCCATCCATGGCGTTGAGGCATTTGCGCTGAAAGCCCGCGTCGCCGACAGCCAGAACCTCATCAACGATGAGGACATCAGGATCGAGATGGGCGGCCACGGCAAAGCCCAGGCGCAGGCGCATGCCGGTCGAGTAGCGCTTGATCGGTGTATCCAGGAACTGTGCCACGCCGGCAAATTCAACCATCGAGTCCAGCTTGGCGGCGACCTCGCCGTGTTTCATGCCCAATATGGAGCCGTTCAAATAGATGTTCTCCCGGCCGGTGAGTTCCTCGTGAAAACCGGTGCCCACTTCGAGAAGAGAAGCGATGCGGCCCGACACGTGGACTTCACCGGAAGTGGGATAGGTGATTTTGGACAGCACTTTGAGAAGCGTGCTCTTTCCGGCGCCATTGCGCCCGATGATGCCCACGACTTCCCCGGCATCGACACCAAATGAGACATCGCGCAGAGCCCAGAGGACATTGGGGGCAGCCGAGCGCCGGCGAAAAGGTGCGCTCAGCATGCTGATCAGCCGTTCACGCAACATCGTGTCGCGCTGAAGCGCGCCCAGAACAAACTTTTTGGAGACTTTTTCAACCGCGATGGCTTGGCTCATATTCTCATCGAAACGAGACGGCAATGCTCCCCTCTGAACTTAGACGATGTCCGCAAAAGATCGCTCCGTCCTGCGGAAGTACGTGGCACCAATAACCAGAAGAATCGTCGTAATAATGACGGCGGTGCCCACTAAGCTCCAGTCCATATGACCTGTATTAAATAGAGAAGAGCGGAATCCTTCGAGAAACCCTGCCATGGGATTGAAGGCGAGAAAGCGCTTCATTTTGGGGGTCAGAAACGCTATCGGGTAAATGATAGGTGTCACGAACAGCCAGATCTGAACCAGAAACGGCAAGGCATACTTGACGTCGCGATACCGCACGTTCATGGCGGCCAGTATCATGCTAACGCTAAACGCCAGCAGGATCATGCCGCCAAGGAAAAATGGCACCAAGAAAAACGACCATCCAGGCTTCACACGGTAATAAATCATCATAAGAGCGAGAAATGTCGAGCCCATTGCAAAATCCACGAGGCCGCTGAGCACAGTCGCGGCAGGCAACAAGGCGCGCGGGAAATAAACCTTTGTGATGAGTGAAGAATTGCTGACGAGGCTGTTGCCCGCTTGGCTCAGAGTGGTGGAGAAATAGGTCCAGGGAACCAAGGCACAAAATGAAAAAAGAGGATAGGGAATACCATCGCTCGGAACACGGGCTAACCGGCCAAAAAAGAGGGTGAAAATGACCATAGTAAGCAAGGGCTGAATCACAGCCCAGGAGGCGCCAAGCGCGGCCTGTTTGTAGCGGACCTTAACGTCACGCCAAGCCAGAAAATAAAGCAACTCGCGATAACGCCAAAAGTCTGTAAACCACTCCGAATTCATTCTTCAACCTCAGGTAATCCCAAAGTCCATTTCATTGTAGTTGCAGAGTGACCTTTCTTCCGTAAAAAGCCTCAGCAAAACCTGTTGGAGAGTTCCCCTCTACTCCACGCAGCCGCATGAGAGCCAAAAAAGTTTCATTGGAAAACCATGGCTTTGAGGCCTGCGTGCGGAAAGCCTCCTGAAGAAAGGCGGCCTTCTTTTGGCACGTGGATGCCTTCAAAGGAGAGAACACATTGGGCGATCCCAAATCTCCGTCGTATTTGGGAATTTCATATTCCAGGATGAGGTGATCGCGGAAAGTGTTCCACGTAAGTTCGTTGAGCAGGCGATGATCCTGGTGCAAATCATGACGATAGTGGGTGAAGACCAAGCCAGGATTGATGCGCCTCTTCAAGCGTTCGAATTCCTCCTTGATTTTCATGCCCACATAAGGGAAAAAACCGTCGCGATAGGAACGAACGGTAATGTTTCTTGACTTCGTACCCTTCAAAAAAAGACCGGCGCTCCGGAGCGCCTCGCGGCGACGTGGCGTGCTGGAGCTAAAAACGACCCAGTCGACGTGCGTCGAGGGCTGCGATTCAATGAGGTGCAGAATAGTTCCTCCACAGCCGATCTCGATGTCGTCGGAGTGTGCGCCAAGGCAAAGGATTTGAAGGGGCCGCTTGCCGAGATCTGTCAGGCGAAGATTCATCATGGCGAACGGTCGATCCTAAGTCGCATCGGCAGCAGCATCCAGGATCGAAACGGCCGCCTCCTCGCGTGGACGCGCATTCTTCCAGACTTCCCACGGAGCGTCACCATGAGCGTACATGTCGTCCAATTGCTGCTTGTCCTTAAAAGTGTCCATGGATGCGTAAAAGCCATCATGGCGATATGCCATCAACTGCTTTTGTCTCATAAGGCGTTCAAAAGGCTCAAGGACGAGCTCCTCGCCATTGCGCATGTATTGGAAGATTTCTTTCTTGAAGACGAAATAGCCGCAATTGATGCGAAGCTCGGTATCCCGTATGGACTTGACGTCATTGACGTACCCATCGGCGTCGGCCGAAACGGCGTGGTAGGTAAGATTCGGTTTGGCCGAAACGAAGGTCGCAGCTTTACCGTGATGCCTGGAGAACTCAATGAGGCTCGGAAGGGGCATATCCGTAAGGCCGTCAGCGTAATTTGCGAGAAACATCTCCTCGCCTGCGAGGTAGCGCTCAACAGCCTTCAGGCGCTGACCGATATTTGAATGTGTCCCCGTCTCGGCGAAAGTGATGTTCCAGTCGTGGATGTCACTGTTAAACAGCTGGAGGTCTTTGCCACCGTTGGAGAGCGAAAAGTCGTTGGAGACACATTCGTCGTAGTGCAAAAAATATTGTTTAATGGCGTCCGCGCGGTATCCGAGACACAAGATGAAGTCTTTGTGGCCGTAGTGCGCGTAGTACTTCATGACATGCCATAGGACAGGCCGGTAGCCAATCGGGACCATAGGCTTGGGGACATTGTCCGCATATTCGCGCAGGCGCATCCCGAGTCCGCCACAGAAGATGACCACTTTCATGGAAGCGTTCTCCTTGTGGTCCGTCCACAGGACGAACCAGTCTCGAACCGCGAGATCACGAGTAAACCTTCACTTCCGGGATAGGCAGAACGAACTTGCCCCCCCAATCCCGAATGAATGCATTCTGCTGCATGATTTCCTGCTTGAGATTCCATGGCAAAATCAGCAGATAATCCGGTCTTGTACGCTGGATCTGATCCGGCGGATAAATAGGGATGTGCGTTCCGGGCAAGAACTTGCCGTGCTTATGGGGATTGCGGTCGACGGTATAGTCGATGAAGTCGGTGCGAATGGAACAATAGTTCAGCAGGGTGTTGCCCTTGCCCGGCGCACCATATCCGGCAATTTTCTTTCCACTGCGCTTGGCCTCGATAAGGAATTCGAGCAGTTTGCGCTTGGTTTCCTTTACCTGATCGGCAAAGCGCGAGTACGTCTCTACTTGTGCGTACCCCAATTTTTCCTCTCGTTCGCGAAGATCTCGGACTCGTGAGGTTACAGCGTGCGAGGAGTCCTCGGCATGCCGGGCAAAAATGCGCAGCGAGCCGCCGTGGGTGGTCAATTCCTCGACATCAAAGAGCGTCAGGCCATGCGCAGCAAAGATCTTTCCGGCAGCGAGAAAGGAGAAATAGGAGAAGTGTTCATGGTAAATTGTGTCGAACTGATTTTCTTCCATCAGCCGCTGAAGGTGGGGAAATTCCATGGTGATTACGCCGTGAGGCTTCAGCAAGATCTTCATTCCCGCAACAAAATCGTTCAAATCGGGCACCTGCGCGAGCACGTTGTTGCCAAGGAGCAGATCTGCCTGCTTGCCGGCGGCCACTAGTTCCCGGGCCGTTTCGGTTCCAAAGAACCTCACCAACGTCGCGACGCCCTTCTTCTCGGCCTCGGGGGCAACATTCCCCGCAGGCTCAATGCCCAAAACCGGGATGCCTTTCTGGACGAAATACTGAAGCAGGTAGCCGTCGTTGCTGGCTACTTCGACAACTAGGCTGGCGTTATCGAGAGAGAAGTGGTCCGTCATCTGACTTGCATACGCCTTTGCATGAGCAAGCCAGGAATCCGAATAAGAGGAGAAATAGGCGTAATCGCTGAAAATGTGCTCCGGGCTCACGTAGGCTTCGAGTTGCACCAGAAAACAGTTCGAGCACACGTACACATGGAGCGGATAAAAAGGCTCCATCTGGTTCAGATGGGCCGAATCAAGATAGCTCTCGCACAGCGGTGACATACCGAGGTCCACGAAGGTGTGCTGGAGCTTGGTTTTGCAGAACCGGCACAGCGGCTGCACAGAATCCGGAGGCATTTTGGCGAGGGATTCCGAGTCGTTCACAAGTTGATCTAGTGTGGGCATATGGTCGTCAGACCTTTCAAACGGCAGCGGCTGCCTGCAATTCGCCAGGACGCACCAGAGGCGGCTGCGTCTCGTACAGCGCATAAAGCTCTTCCGGCACGTGCGTGAAATCTGTACCGCGCAGATAGTCATGCATGCACGTGCCAGTGCACTCAGAATCCACGTTGGCTGCGCCGCGTCGCGCAACAACGTCATCAACATGCACAGTGCGGAAATCGATGCTGAGTCGAGTGCGGCCGGAGGTGTTGGGCACGCTCGAGTGCATTTGCGCACCGGAAAAAAGCAGCAGGCCTCCTGGGGGCGTAACGACACGGACCTGAGGATCGAGCTCCATAGGTTCCTCGGGACGAGGTTGCTTGCGGGTGTCCTCTTTCAGAAATTGTGCGGCGTTGTGGCGGCTGGTGCGGTTCCACTCGTCATAGTTGTAAGTGGCGGAGCCGTTGCGCACCGGCTGGTTCCAGTAGCGCGGGTGAAAGGCCATGGCATTTTCGGAGACGATCGGATAGATGGGCATCCACCAGTTGACTTGGCACATAGGAGCCGAATACCAAGTGTCCCGATGAGGATGGAAAGCGTAGGCGATCCCGGTAGTGAGGTACTGATCGCTGGTTGAAGTACGCATGCGGGGCACGTCGAAATAGGTCTTGCTGAGATCACATCCGGTTTCCCGCAGAATGCCCTGGAGACATTCCTTGGACTTGGGATGGTGTATGAACTTCGGTTTGAGCTCGGCGAGTATCGCTGCATAGCGCTCGACAGGCAAATGAAACTGCGCCGTCTGGGGATCCGCACCTTCAAATACATCGGTGAGCAATTGGCGCGCAAATTCGACGAGGGCGAGGGAACTGGGAGTAGGCGAGTGAACAATCAATTGGCCGCCGTACAACAAATCTCGGCGTTGTTCGTCGCTATTTGCTGTGTCGATATAAACTGCATTCATGATTTTGTCCTTTCGAATGACTCCGCGGGCTCAGGCGTCTCAAACGCGCAGCACTCGCGCAACAGACCCTTCTGCTGCAAGGCTTCAGCAGCTGCACAAATGGAATCGAACGCCATGTTCGAGCGCTCAGTAATATCCAATAGCGAATGATTGCCGTCGGAGAGGTTCAGAACCCAAAGCATGGCCAATTCTCTAACGCCTGCATCAGAACCACCGCCAACCATTCCGTACAGACCGCGCCTTCCGAGCTGCGGTTCACATTTAGAGTTCAAATTCAAGAAAGTCCCATTTCTCTCAAGCAGACTCATGATCTGAAGGCAGGCGTCGAATGATTCCTCAAGTTTCTCTGGATGGACGAAGCCAAGATTGTCAGCTGAAGTGTGATACTCCGGAAAAGTGCCGTGAGGAGTGCGCGAAAGGCGTCCCACGGGCAGATTGATTCCCGGGGAGCAGAATTGCCTTTCGTCGTAACCGTAAGGCGAGAAATCCAGAAGATGATGGTCGTAGGAAGCGTGGCGAAGCAAGTGAGCGGCAGCTCGGTCGATTTCGGCATTGCCGCGCCGGCTCCTTTTGTAGTGTAGTTTGCCGCTATCACCGAGTCCGGTAAGCACCAACCCGTGGCGGATGCGAGGAACCTTCTCTTCGTTCAATGCCAGCCAGGTGATGGCGCCGATGGTTCCGGGAATGAACAAGAACCTGTAGGAGTATCTATGCGGACGTGAGGACAAATGCTTCGCAAGGAATGCGGCGACCGCGATGCCAGAAAGATTGTCGTTGCACATTGAAGGATGGCAACAATGTGCGGAAACAATGATTTCATCGGGCAGTTCACCTGGGAGGAAGCATTCGCCATAGGTTAAATGGCCTGGCTGCAACGTCGAATCGATGACGACTTCGTATTCATCGTCGGGCAGAAACTCAAGTTGACGCTGGCTCAAACAGAAGCCCCAGTCTTCTTTGTAGTAGGAGGTGCGGTAGGGAATCCAATCAGGACGATCCGGCAAGGTGAACAGATGAGTTTTCAATTCCGCAAGCCGCATCTTGCGGTGTACCGGAACGCTGTAGTTGACAACATGTAGATTCGAGGTTTGAAAATCGATGACGCGTTCGCCGCGGGAATTCATCACGTAGGCGTCGCGGATATTCCATTCTTGAGGGACAGTCCAATCAAACACTTGCGTGCCAGTCGGCACTTCATGAAGCGTTAAGGGGGCGACCCTCCCGACCGCGCGCAGGGTTTCACGCAGGCCTTTCCCGGTGATGCTACGGCAAATCGGATAGAGATCCGTGATTAAACGGTGCATTTCAGCACCTGTTCCTGTGCGAACTGCCGCGGATTGGCTGGCTGAAGAATTCATTGATTTAGACCACTTTGTTTCGTCAAGAAGTCTGGGTAATTGCGGTCACGCTCCAGGATCGTCCGCTCCGCCGACGGCCATTCGATACCAAAGGAAGGATCATCCCAGCGTATTCCGCGAGCACATTCCGGGGCGTACGGCTGGGACATTTGGTAGAAAACTTCCGTGTCATCCAGAAGCGTTTGAAAACCGTGAGCGAATCCTTCCGGTATGTACAACATCTTCCCTTTTGACGCGCAAAGCTCGACCGCGAAGTGCTGCTGAAAAGTCGAGGAAGACTCGCGCAGATCGATGATGACATCAAAAATCGCTCCGGCAGTGCAGCGGATGAGCTTGGCCTCGGCGAACGGCGGTACTTGGTAATGCATCCCTCGCAGCGTTCCCTTTCGTTTGTTGAACGAGACATTGCACTGCGCGACTTCGGGGTTCAGGCCGCGGGCCACGAATTCCTCACGGCAAAAAGTTCGGGCGAAAAAGCCGCGTTCGTCTTCACGCTTTTCCGGCTCAATCAAGAAAGCTCCGGCCAATCTAGTCTCCCAAAAAATCACGAAAGCACCTGGATCCTCGTAAGCGAATCAACTAGTTGCGGCCTGGAGTTCGCTTGTGACATCCGCCGACTGCCAGCGCAGCGTCGAATCCAGGCGCCGGGAAGCCAGCAAACCTTGAAGGTGATCGATTCGCTTGTAGCGTGCGCCCTCAAAATCCTCGTGGCGCAAATCCACTTTCTGGTAAGCCTCGTAGAGTTCGCGGGCGCCTTTGCGGGCATCCCATTGAGGTTGGAAGCCGGGAAGGGCACGAGATATCCGGCTGAAGTCAACGCGGTAGCATCGCTTGTCGGGACCAGCATCCGCAGCGTACTCGATCTTGCAGCCTGGTACTGTTTCCTTGACGATTTCTGCCAAATCGCGAACCTGATAGTTCTCTTGACTGCGGCCGACGTTAAACGCCTCGTTGTGGACAACTTCACGAGGCGCTTCTATAGCAGCAAGGAATGCTCGAGAGATATCCTCGATATGAACGATCGGCCGCCACGGGGTACCGTCACTCTTGATGTACACGCGCCCGGTCGTGAAGGCCCAAGCGACCAAGTTATTGAGAACGAGATCGAATCGCAGGCGAGGGGATACTCCGTACGCAGTTGCGTTTCGGAGAAAAGTGGGGCTGAATCTAGAGTCCGCGAGTTTGGCAACATCCCGTTCGACCAAGACCTTTGATGTGCCATAGGGAGTGACAGGATTGAATTCGGCGGATTCATCAAGGATCTTGTCGCCAGCAGAGCCATAAGTGCTGCACGAGGAGGAGAACACAAAGCGCTGTACGCCCGCTTGCTTCGCGCTTTGAGCCAGATGAACCGAAGCCAGGTGATTAATCTCGTAGGTGAGCTGGGGGTTGAGATTTCCGAGGGGATCGTTGGAGAGTCCGGCAAGGTGAAATACCGCATGGAAACCCTCAAGGTCGGCAGGCGTAATGTCCCGGATGTCTTTGCGAATGGAAGGGAACTGCCGAGGGGGCTCGCCGAACGTGCATTGCTCGAACAGGCCGCTGTCTAAACCGACGACTTCATGCCCTGCTTCGGCCAAAAGCGGAGCCATCACGGTTCCGATGTACCCTAGGTGACCTGTCAGCAACACACGCATGGTCTGCACTCTCCAACGTACGAAATGACAAACTTTGGCCGCATGTTTCTGCCGCTAGGAGAAGCAAACAGGGGGCCACTTGAAAGGGGGTCTATGGCAGGGTACATAATCTAAGTTATATAAAACAAAGTACTTACTAGGAGAGCGCCCAGGAATTGCCGTCGAATTGTCCCGATGATTTCCCTTCCAAGGCATTGTTTTTCACGTTCAACCGGGAACTCAAGAAGCCCCGAGACCGCAGAGTCCCACACCCGTAACTCCTATACTTGGCAAAGCGTTACTTCCATCACTTCTTTCCAAGGGAATTTAACCTATTTGTTTTCAGCATGGGGGCTTAGCCTTGTGGCGGCATCGGATGGGAGCGCTGAGGTCGTTGGAGAAGCCAAATTGTGTAGGCGGCCAGGAACAGTGGCAAAAGAATGCCGAGTAGTGCGAAAAGACCTTCCGGCCGACCCGCGTGCGCGTGCCTAGGATTTGTAACTCAGTGAAAATAAGTAGCTTAATAAATCAGCAAAGGCAGGACACTTGCGTACAAACAGTATAGCTTGGTGTCCTTCGGTTCTCCCAGGCGACTCGATAATGAGGGCCTCAAGAGTTTTCCCCCATGACTGGAATGGCTGGGACCTGATGAATTCCATGTTGAGCAAATACAACAAGAAGGGGGAAAGTTGCGGGGCAGTCTTGCCACCGACACACATAATGAGTGTCGACGTCGAAGACTATTTCATGGTGGAGGCATTTGCCGGTCTAGTCTCGCGCGATAGTTGGGGGAGTCGCCCGTCGCGGGTGGTGATGAGCACCCAGCGCATTCTCGATCTATTTGATGAATACAACGTCAAGGGGACGTTCTTCTTTGTCGGATGGGTGGCGAAGCAGTTTCCAGAATTAGTTCGGGAGGTACACTTGCGCGGCCACGAGCTCGCCTGCCACAGTTACTGGCATCGAACGGTTTATTCGATGACGCCGGGCGAATTTCGCGAGGACACCAGAGCGGCTGCTCGGGCGATTGAAGATGCGGCCGGTGTCAAGGTCTTTGGCTATCGCGCGCCGAGCTGGTCCGTCACAAAGGACTGTCTTTGGGCCCTGGATGTTCTCGCTGAAGAAGGGTTCACATACGATTCCAGCATCTATCCGATCCACCATGACCTGTACGGTGTTCCAGGCGCCGAGCGGTTCCCATACAAACTGAATTGCCAAAACGGAAGCAGCCTCAAGGAATACCCGCCGACAACTGTTCGAGTGGTTGGCCAAAATCTTCCGGCAGCCGGCGGCGGTTACTTGCGCATTTTTCCGCTCACCTACACACATTGGGTGTTCCGAAAGTTCGAAACGCAATACCACGAGCGCGTCATTGTCTACCTGCATCCGTGGGAGCTCGATCCGGAGCAACCCCGAATCCCCGGTGGGCTAAAGTCCAGAATCAGACACTACACAAACCTGGGGAGCATGGAAGACCGGCTCGAGAGTTTGCTGGCAAGATACGCGTTCGGATCTTTTAACCGGCTTTTTGCAGAGGGCAATGCAGATTATTGCGCTTCCGTGCTCACCCCAAGAGAGGTCCTGTATTCGTGATGACCGCTATCGAACTTAGCCGAGCTTCCGCTAAATTGCAGCGAAACTGCCGGACGTCACCTTATTTGACCTACCACGAAATTACGGAGGGGGAGTCAAAATATCTTTATGGAATTTCGAGACGTCAGTTTAAGGAGCATCTTCGCTGTGTGCAACGACTTGCAACCGTGAACTGCTCGGGACCAAACTTGCTTCACATCACCTTTGATGATGGACACGTTTCCCAGTACGATCAGGCGTTTTCAGCACTTCAAGAACTCTCGATGAAGGCCACTTTCTTCGTAACTGCAGGCTGGACAGGGAAACGCCCCGGGTACATGACCTGGGAACAACTTGCCGAGCTAGCGCGGTGCGGACATGAGGTCCAATCGCATGGGTGGTCTCACACTCTGCTGACCCGGTGTTCGGTCAAGGAATTACAAATTGAGCTGTCGCGCTCAAAAAGTGACCTAGAGGATCACCTCGGGGCTAAAGTGAACGCTATTTCTCTACCAGGAGGACGCTGGAATACACGCGTTCTTGAAGCCTGTCGGGAGTCGGGTTATGAGCAAGTGTTTACATCCGATCCTTGGATGGTCTCCGAGGATGTAATGGGCTTGCAGATTGCCGGACGCTGGATGGTTACTCGTAATATGAACGCGCAGAGAATCCACTTCCTGCTGGAGGGAAAGGGAGCAACGCTGTACCTCCTGCGTGCCAGACACTTTGCAAAGGAAACTGCGAAATTAGTGTTCGGAGATAGCGCCTATCGATCACTGTGGAGGATGCTGGCTAACAAAGACAAAAGCCAGGAGGATGCAAGAATAGCCTCCGATTCTGCCAGGAGGCCGCAAGCGTGAGGAAATCACTCAGAGTTCTGCATCTGGTCAGCAGCGGCGGTTTCTACGGTGCCGAGAACGTAGTAATTCAGCTGGCGCTCGCTCTGAAACGGCTGAATTGCGAAGTCGTAATAGGCGTGTTTCACAATAGGCATCGCCCGAACACTGAAATTGCGGAGGCCGCACGCCTGAATGGATTGGAAGTCGCACTATTTGAATGCCGAGGAAAACTTGATTTTGGTACGGTCAGGGCGATTCGCAATTTCATTTCCGAACGCGAATTCGATATTCTCCACACCCATGGGTATAAGGCCAACATTTATGGATATCGAGCAGCGAAGAGTACGCGCGCGAGTCTTGTCGCCACAGCACACAGTTGGCCTGGCAAATCACCGATTCTCCGTCTGTATGCGTTACTTGATCGTGTGATGCTGAGATGGTTTGACCATATCTGTGCAGTGTCCAGCAAAGTTGCGGATGATCTGCGCCGATTCCACGTATCCAATGAAATAATCACGGTGGTAGAGAATGGAATTGATATCGGACAGCTTTCCGGAGGACGACCGGTCCTCAGAGAAGAACTCGGTTTGCGAGAGAATCCGCTGGTTGGATTCGTTGGACGGCTAGCTCCAGAGAAGGGGTTGGAATACCTGCTGCGCGCGGCTGCGGGAATGCTTAATACTTTACCGACGGCAAAGGTCATCCTGGCAGGAGATGGACCAAAACGCTCGGCACTGGAGAAACTCGCCCGGCAATTGGGCATCGAAAAGAGTGTCATATTCTTAGGCCGGCGATCGGATCTTGAGAGCATCTACGCCTCCTTTGATGTATTCGTTTTACCTTCACTGAACGAAGGAATGCCGCTGGCTGTTCTGGAAGCGATGGCCGCGAAAAAGCCCGTGGTCGCGACTCGAGTTGGGGCGATCCCGAAGATGGTGAAAGACCAACAGACGGGCCTGCTGGTGGATGCTGGAGACATTACTGGACTTCAATCGGCTATCTCTTTGTTGTTAGGTCGCCGTGATCTGTGCCGCACCTTTGGGCAAAGTGGTCATGAGGTCGCAAAGACCCTCTTTTCCTCGGACTCGATGGCGAAAAATTACTTAAGCATTTACCGCCGCGTAATTCCTCTGCCTTCCAATACAGCCAACCTGGCTCACACAGTCGCCGATCGAACCTGAGGATCGTACAATGTCGTCAGACAGCATAAATGATACAGTAGAAGCAGCGAAGGGAATACGCATCTCTGTGATCATCCCTGCGCTAAACGAGAAAGCCGTCATCGGGCGGTGCCTCGAAGCCCTTTCACGCAATCGGCTTGCGAAGGCTGATTTTGAAGTCATCGTCGTAGACAACGGTTCGACCGATGGAACAGTCGAAACCGTGCGTCAATTCGAAGCGCCCTACTGCTTGAAAATAATCAGCATAGAAGGAATACGCATCTCTGCCTTGCGCAACCGCGGAGCCGTAGAGGCCAGAGGTGAGATTCTGGCATTTTTGGACGCTGATTGCCTGGCTCCCCCCGAGTGGCTTACGAATTCGTTGCGGTTATTTGAAAATCGCCGTGAAGGGATCATCGGCGCTCACTACCAGATCCCTGGCGATGCGACTTGGGTGGGCAGGGTTTGGTGCCAGGATAGATTGACTGAAAAAGTTGGAAATGTTTCCTACGTGCCGTCTGGAGATCTTTTGATTCACAAGGATCTATTTTTTCAAGTGGGAGGATTTGACGAATCAATTCAGACTAATGAAGATTACGAATTCTGTCAGCGTGCTCTCCTTTTGGGGCTGACGGTAAAGTCCTATCCTGAGTTGCGCGTCGTGCACCTGGGTACACCCCGCACGCTGCTCGGCTTCTACAAAAAACAGCGCTGGCACGGCACACACGTCTTGGCTGTTTTTCTGCGCGACCCGAGGAAACGCAAGAATCTGCGACCGGTGCTGCTCTCTGTCTACACTTTCGGATGTCTGATGGGACTCATTGCGGGAGCCGCCTGGGGAGTTTTCAGCGGGAGGTTGTGGATATCTTGTGCCTTCGCGGTGATGCTCGTTCTACCGCTTATGGCGATTGCTATCGGCAGGTCTATACCGCGCGGAAAATGGAACGACGTCCTGCCTCTCACGATCCTATATTTAGCGTTCGGGATGGCGCGAGCGAACTGCCTCTTGAAGTATAAGACCTGGACGCGAGACAACAGGTGGGGTAGGTGGACTGCTGGAAGCGGGAGCACAGCATAATGTACAACCAAAGCTCAGCTACGATTTCTAGGCCCCTGCCGTCGGGAAGTCCGACCCCTCTGTGCGTGGATCTGGACGGAACTCTCGTCGCGACCGATACTCTATGGGAATCGCTGCTCAGGATATGCCGGCACCGCCCAGCCGCGCTTCTATCAGTTCTTCTTGCGATTTGTAGAGGCAAAGCACATTTCAAGTCAGTCGTGGCACGCAACGTTTCACTGGACGCGGATCGTCTGCCCTACCGCCTGGACCTTTTGCGCTACTTGCGTGAACAAAAGACAGCGGGACGAAGCTTGGTTCTTGTCACCGCGGCGCATCATTCCATCGCCAAAGCCGCGGCCGCGCACCTGTCGGGGCTGTTTGACGAAGTCCTCGCGACGACTGAGAGTTGCAATTTACACGGGCCTGTGAAAGGACAGGTGCTAACCGAGAAGTTCGGCGATGGGGGATTCACCTATGTCGGCAATTGTGCAAGCGATCTTGCCGTCTGGCGACATGCTGCCGCAGCAATACCAGTCAGTGCGCGGCCGAGCGTGATTGCCAGCATCCCAACGCCAATAGAAGCCACTTTCCCCGCTCCACGCCATTGGCTGCACACATTGTCACGTGCTGTACGGCTCCACCAATGGGTCAAGAACCTATTGGTGCTCGTGCCTTTATTCACCTCACGCGACCTTCTGAATCTCGTCGCTCTTGATAACCTCCTTGTGGTCGCGTTGGCGCTCAGCCTCGTGGCATCAGCCCAGTATCTGCTGAACGATCTGATCGACCTCGATTCAGATCGAGAGCATTTCGAGAAAAGACTCCGGCCCTTGGCTTCGGGGGACCTGCCTATTCCCCTGGGGCTGTTACTGGTGCCGTGCCTGCTCTCCCTGGGAGGCTGGCTTGGCTTCGTTGTGGGCTCCTGGACGGTGTTGATGCTCTTGGGCACGTACTTCATTTCCTGTTTACTGTACTCGACAGTCTTGAAGACTAAGCCGCTGGTCGATGTTTTCGCGTTGGCTGGCCTTTATGTCTTTCGAATCGTGATCGGGGGATTCGTCAGCAACCACTTCGTCACGGTCTGGCTGTTCACTTTTTCCTTCCTGTGTTTCCTGAGTCTGGGATTCCTGAAGCGCTGCATCGAGTTGGCCCGCTCCACCCAAGCTGCTCCAAAACACTTTGGACGTCGCGGGTACTATCCTGCCGATACCGCCATTCTTACGGCCATGGGTGTGGCCGGTAGCTTCGCCTCGGTCGTGGTGCTGGCGCTATACGTTTATTCGGAGTCCGCCAACAAACTCTACAAGCACCCCTTTGCACTTTGGGGATTCGTGCCGGTTTGTCTGCTGGTACAGTGCCGGTGGTGGCTATCGGGCTCGCGAAACTATATCAAAGAGGATCCTGTACGGTACGCGATCTCGGACCGTGTGTTGTGGGCAGGCGCGGCGATCGGTGCGGCTTGTTACTGGGTGGCAATCGGAGGCGTATGAGCCCGGTTCTCGGTAAACGGTTGCAATCGGGAGGCTCGGTGTGGGGTCTGGATGCGCGGATCGCGCTGGCGCTCAGTTGTGTCTCGTTGCTGCTGTACGGGTGGTTGATGCTTCTCTGGAAATCGCATCACGTTTTCGCTCAGGACAACATTGTGTTTGATGCGGACCCGCCCTCCCGGCTTTCTCAACTGGCACACGGATGGGGGGATCATACTCTTGCCCACCCGATTCTGCCCTACATTTTTTCAGTCCCATTTCGAATTATCGCTGCGGTCTTTTTAAAAGTTCACCTCACAGACAATCCCGTCCAACTGCGCGAGGGGATGGCGGTTTGGGTTGCGCCGGTCTGCAGCGCCATCAAGGTCGGAATCGCGTATGCTACTGGCCAAATGATAGGCGCATCGCGCCGCGGAAGTCTCGGGCTTGCTCTGCTTGCTGGCTTCTCGCTTGCACCCGCCGTTTTCGGCTCAGTGCCAGAACACCACGCGCTCTCGGCTCTCGTGCTGACCGCGACGTTTGGCTGGGCCACAGCAGTTCGGTTCGGCTTGATTCGGGACCGCTACGCCGTATGGTTCGTCCTGGCGTTCCTGGCCACTGGACTGACTGTCACCAATGTTGTGGTAGTGCTGATCATCTATCTCGCCTCTCGGTTATCAGGGGGCCACGAGTGGAGGCGTGCTCTTGCTGCGGCGGCTCTTCTCGGCATACTCTCCACCGCAACGGCGATTGGGCTGTCTATTGCGGGGGCCCGCGTGTTGAAGGAGCCTGCTCCGATGGAGACAACGGCGACACTGGCTAATTCGTATACGCGGCATCCAAATGTAGAGCGAGGCGTGCGATACGCGGCAGCCCTGGCGACGTCTCTCATTGGCCCATATCCGGCAACCATGCCGAACGAATCGGCTCTGACGCCGAGAGCTAAAAGTGCGAACCAACTAAATGTGCAGTTTAGCTACGACATCTTGCCTGTGACGGCATGGACTTGGACTCGGATAGCGTTAATCCTAGGTGTTGCAGGTTTTGGCGCATGGCATGGCTGGCGCGGTGATGTCCGATTCCGCGGTCTTGTCGTCGCCGCACTGCTTGTGCTTGCCTATAATGGCGTTTTTCACTCGCTCTGGGGAACGGAGTGGCTGCTGTACTCCATTCACTGGCATTCGGCGCTGTTGCTGCTACTTGCTGGGTGGCTGGTCGGCTCCTCTAAGTCAAACGGCAGCATCTTGCTGATGCTCGGCATTATATCGGCAGCGGATGCCGCCCTAGTTATCCGAGAGATGCTCGTGGCCCTCGAACGCGTGGCGCGATAGGCGCCTCCTGACCGCTTCCGCGAGGGCGTCAATCCGACTCACGAGAGCCCGTCGCACCTTTGACTATGTCGGGACCTCCATGAGTTTCTCCTGGCGCGCGGTACAACGACGAACGAAAACGAGTCAGGTCCGGTATGGTGAGGAAAGGCGCTGCGGACGGCGTCGTGACTGCAGAGGGAAGTTGAGAGCGGCGGTTCATGGTTATTCTACGCCATCACTTGCCGGGTGGTTGGCTGCGTTCCATCGAGGACCGCTTTGAAACCCACGGGTCTCGGTAGCCCATGATCCCGCGGAACGACTGTTCGATTTCAAAGAACGCGGCCTACAGTGTGCTCTTCTTGACTGTTTTTGTGGTCCCAGCGCTCTACTTTGACCCTTCGGTTGGCAACCCGCTGAAAAAGTTTCGGTCACGCTTTGGCCGTTAGGCCCGGACTATGTCCCGGCGGCCAGCCTTGCCTGATGAAGTACGTATGTCGATCCGTCTTTCGCTACGACCTTAAAGCCGCTGTTGCCCAACTTATCCATCATCAGAGTGACAGCCTCCTCGCCCCTGATTGCGGGATGGGTTTCCATGATAATGCATGCGACCCTGGTTTTCAGGATCTCCAGTTCATTCTCCACGAGGTCGCATTCGGCCCCCTCTATATCGCAAACGAGATTGCATACATCGAAACCGGCTTGGTCGAGCACTGCGAGCAAAGTTGTAGTTTGAACGCTGATTCTCTTGTTACCCGGCAAGTCCATTCGTCCCATCAGGAAATTATCATCCACCGTGAACTCCACAGTGCTTCGATCATACGCCAAGGCCTTGTTGAGAATCTCGAACTCGCATTTGTTCCTGTGCCGGTGAGACTCCAGCAAAGCAAGCAGCGTGTTGTTTGCCTCTACCACTACGTGGCGGGCGGGCCATTTGAGAATCTTATTGGTTAGACACGAAACGACGCCGATGCCTCCTCCGAACTCTACTGTGGGCAGCTCGGAGATGAGCGCGGTTTTCAACGCCCCCCGCTCGGCGGATTCGTATTTCCCTGATATCAACAGATACCTGACGTAGTCGGGACTCCGCGCCAGCGAAAATGTGCACCCATCGAGAGTTACGGATTGGCGCATCCACCGATACCAAACTCCCAGTTTATAGGCCATGAGTGACTGGAGTCCGGTGAGTCCGCCCGATTGAAAACGGTCATGCACCGTTGCACACTTGTGTTGTAGCGAACGCAAAAAAGATTGCACTGTGTCCGTATTGTGTGCCGATTCCGGCCGGGTTGGCAAGTCACCTTTCTGTACGCGGATGATGCATGACAGATGTTGGCCGCCCTCAAGTAGCGGATGGCGAAGTTTCAGCTGTTGCCCTTGTGGACAAAGCTCGCAGTGGTCTCCTCAACTATAATCCGTTCGATTGATTGACAGTAGTGCTCCATTGAAAACTCCCTTGCTGCCCGCTGCCGCCCGGCCTCACCGAGCGCTCGCCGCAGCCCGGGCGACGGTAGCAGGGAAACCATCTTCGCAGCAAGCATCCGGTGGTCCCCGGCGGCGAAGAGGCTCCCGGTCACCTGGTCCGTGACAGCCTCGGGAATCCCGTCAACAGAGGCGGCAAGGTTCGGCAGACCGCAAGCGGACGCCTCCAGAAGGGAGAGCGGAAAAGCATCACTCCGGGACGCGAGAACGTTTACGTCAAACACATGCTGATAAAAAGGGAGTGGGTCGATCTGATTTCCCGTGAAAACCACGCGTCCTTGAATCCCAAGCTTGTTTGCCAGCAGTTCGTATTCCCGGCGTTGCGGACCATCTCCGACAATCACCAACCGTGCTGCTGGTTCCTGCCTGCTGATCAACTCAAATCCGCGAAGCAGAATATCGATGCCTTTCCTTTCGATCAACGAAGAAACCTGGCCGAACACAACTGCGCCACCAGGTAGCCCCAGGCGTTCTCGCCACTGATGGTCCCTTTCCCGAAGCGGACGGAAACGATGGATGTCCACACCGTTGTAGATCACCTCACAACGGCCTGCGAAGCACTGCTTTTGCGAAGTGCTTTTTTCGATGGCGCGGCTTACAAAGATGACTTTGGCTGCTCGGTGGAGCCGGTACAGTAGAACGTAGCGCCGGTTGTAGGGTGCATGCAGGTGACAAATCAGTGGAACCCGTGCCAGTTTGGCCGCATAGTATCCAACCTGGCAGGTGCTGCCGCCATTGCAGTACAGCAGTTGAATATTCCGGCGCCCGATCAACTTCCAAATGCGCCGAATCGTGGCGACCCAGGAGAAAAACTGAAGCCGGACATGCTTACCGTCAATCATGATCTCCGGCATAGAGCTCCGTATCGTCTCGATACCCTCGCGATGCGCGGCTGCCAGGAGTTCAGTATTGCTTGACCACAGCAGGGGCATGATGCCCGCCCGCCTTACACCGCGGAGGGCTACCAGAAGAGCGTTCTCACTACCCCGCAACCACTCGCCGCCGCTATGGAGGAATAGGACGTTCATCGTCACCCGAGACACGCCGCCCGGTCGACAGCTCTCGTCGTGAGATGCCGCAATGCTACACCAGCGGTAGCGCGGGCAAATCGTTTAGCTGGTTGCGGCAGACCCCGCCATCCAGATTGAACAAATCGTCTAACTTTCCCCATGTGCTTCCAGCCTTTCCCGTTTCATTGCAGTAGGCGTTTAAAGAGTCTGAGATGCTCCTGTGCGACAGCCTCCCACGTTCGCACGGGATGAGAGGCGGCCGACCTTCTTGGGGCGGCATGCCGCTGCACCGCAAGAGCCATCGCGTCGATGTCGCCCTGTTTAGCGTAATACACGTTCTCATCCGCAATGTACCCTTTGGGCGGATCGCTGGTCGTGACGATGAAAATACCTTGGTCCAACGCGGCCAGAAAGCTGCCTCTCTTGGGGTGCACACCATCAACAAATGGCAGCACACAGGCATCTGAGACTGCTAAGTGATCCGCAATTGCGTCTGAGTCCAAATACCCTAGGACCTTAACGGCGCTTCGGAGCACCGGGTCGTTCGAAATCCTATCCAGCAGGTCCTTCTGATAAGGATCGCGACCGAGCAATTCGCCAAGAACCAATATGACAGCGGCAACTTTACGCTGTTCCAGTATCTTAATGAGATCAAGAACCTGATCGAAGCCTTTGCGCGCGTGAACGAACCCAAAATACGTGAGGACCAACGTCCCTCGTGGTATGCCGAGTTGGCGGCGGACCTCGCGAACGGCTTCCGTCGAAAGCTGAGAGACTGGAATATTAGAAGCGATGGGAATCAGCTCGCACGGGATCCGTCGCATGCGCTCAGAAACGCCATGGAGGAACTCAGCATATGACTGGGCCACGACGATAATCGCGTCTGCCGATGCAATGGACAGCCAATTGCGAATCGGGCGGAACACCCAAGGCAATCGTGACGGTTTAACGCTCAGCGGCTCGTGCATGGTGACTACAACTTTCGGCCCCTTCGGCAGGACTCCGAGTATTGGCACGAGCACATCGAAGTATCCGTTCGTGGGGAACTGGAAATGAACAATATCCGGCTTACACTTCAGAATTGCCCGTATCACTCGCGCGACGTTTAGCAGGGACCAGTTGTGTACAACTGGTAGAACCGTCGGATTACCATCGCGGCATACGGTTCCCTGATGGCCGGACGTGACCACAGATATGTGCGTACCATTGCTCGCTAAGGCCGTACTCAGTAGAGCGGTATAGTCGCCTACTCCACATCGTGCCGGTGGATAGCTGGCGGTCACAATGCAAACGCGCAAGAAACAATTTGGCATGGAAACTTTTCAGGACGTCATTTTCAGAATTGTGCCATCCCCATTCTACCTCGCGCTCTTGCAAGCCGCCACAGTACTGAAGTTACAAAAGTGTCGTATGGACTACTGTCTTGAGGTTCTTGATCCGGAGAGCTTGCGACGGCAACAAATCGCTTGACTCAGGACCCCCGCAGAGGTGAAAAGGGAGAGAACACTTGCCATGCTTTCCCGCCGGACTTTCCTGAAAAGCGTCCCGCTCATTCCGGCGCTCTGCGGTGCCCTTGGAGCGCCTCCCGTCACGGGGCTTGACCCGCGCGGCCGCATCCACATCCCCATCGGGATCCCGGATACGCTCGATACCCTCAAAACGTTCGTCGAAGCGGAAGGCAACTTCTCTCCCGGCTTCGGCACTTACGGAATTTACTTCTGGCTGCTGGATATAGAAACGGGGAAGCTGGTCGCTCCGACGATGGAGGGCGTAGCGGTGAGGCACGGCCTTGCTCCTGGCGGTCTCCTGATTCCATGGTCGGAATGGGAGGTCGGCGGCTGCCAGGTGAGGACCGAGGTGTGTGAGGTCCTGATCGAGAAAGTGTTCGTGACGGCGGCGCGTGTACGGGTGTGGAACGCGGGCCGTCAAAGACGGCGTGTCGCGCTGTATGCCGCGCTGCGCCCCTTTGGCCCTGCGGGCGGGAATGTCAACTCGTTGGAGGTTGACCGATCAGGCAGGCTTCTACTGGTCGATGGCCACGTGGCGCTGGCGGCTGACCAGAAGCCTTCGGGCGCGGGCGTGCTCCCTACGGATACAATCGGCGAACTCGCCACGGCGGGGCGGCTCCCCAGCGCCAGAGTAGCTAATTCGCTGGCGGGCGACTGTTCCGGCGCCCTGCGCTTCGACTGGACATTGGCTGCGGGCATTTCCGGCCAGGCTGGTTTCATCTGTCCCGTTCTTCCCGGCCGGAACGCCGCGCGGCATCGCTGGGTGGATATGAAACAGAACGCCCTGGTGGACGCGGCGGAGCTGAATCCTAAAGAGGGCGGCGTGCCGCAGCCCGACCCCGGTCCCGCTTGGTTCCGCAGCCTACGTCCTGACGCGTTGTTCGAGAAGGCGGCCGCGTTCTGGAGGCGGTTTCTGGAGGGCATTGAGATCCGTATGCCCGATCCGCGCTGGGGAGAGGGTATGAGGGCAATCTTGGGGCACGCTAGCCTGTGCATGAACGAGGGCGCCCCCGATGTCGCCGTCGTTAACTACAGCGTGTTCAACCGCGACGGCATGTACATCGCTAACATCATGCAAAAAGCAGGCCAGTTCGATTATTCCGCGCGAGTGGTGGAGTACTTCATCGCACACCCGTTCAACGGCCGCGCGTATCCGGAGGCCGATAATCCGGGCCAGATCCTGTGGGCGATTCACGAGCACTGGCTGCTGACGCGCGACCAGGCGTGGCTTGCCCGTACCTACCCGGCCGTCCGCAAAATTGCGCAGATGATCCGCTACTACCGGACAACTCGCGGGCCGCACTGGGTGGGCACGCAAGGATTGAATTTCGGCGCCGCCGCGCCGGATCGCATGGAGCTGAGGCCCGGTAGTTGCGACGGCTTCCATCCTGAGTACACCGAGGCGTTTGATATTGCGGGGCTGCGAGGCGCGGCGGAGCTGGCGGAAGTCTCGAACAATCGGGAAGAGGCTCGCGAGTGGCGCGCACTAGCAGACTCGCTATCTGCTGCTTACGACAAGAAATTCGGCGCGCAGCTTCCGCGTGGATATGGAAGCTATGCGGTGCTGTGGCCCTGCCGGCTGTACCCTACCGCTGGCGGGAGTGGCTGGGAGCAGTTCCGCAGCCTTGGCGCGCAAAAACCGGAGAGCTGGAGGTATTTCCCGCTGGCCAAATCGCACCAGGGCCTGCTGGCGGGGAACCGCGCCTGCGGTCACGGCACGCTAGCACTTCACCTGGACCACGAACAGATGCGCGGTTGGTACGCCCTCGATGAGGGCGGTGGCAGCGGCAGCGGCGGCTGGTACCGTGCGCGCACCGCGTGGACGCACAGTAAGCAGAAGCCGGGCGATAATCTCTCGGTCGCCATGCCGCACGGCTGGGCCATTGCCGAGTACTGGCTGCTGATCCGCGATTCGATCGTGTTCGAGGATGACGGGCGGCTGGTGCTGCTGGCGGGCGTCCCCGAGGAGTGGTTCCGAGACCCGAAGGGGATGCGCGTGCGCGGGCTGGCCACTTACTTCGGGCGGTTGGATCTTTCCTACACTGTGGCCGGCACGAGTACGGAATTGGAACTCGCTGGCACAGCGGCGCCGCCCGATGGCTTCATTTTGCGGCTGCCGCCCGGCGCCGGAGCCTCAGTCTGGCACGGCAACGAACGCCTGCCGGTAGCGCACGGTGGAGACTGCGCGCTCCCTGGGGGTGTAGCGAAAGTGCGAATTCGTTTTTCATAGAAAGCGCCACACGATAGAGATAGAGCGTCTTCTCGACTAGAAATGAGGCAGGTCAGAAGCGAAGAGGGACCCGAATATTGGCCTTGTTCGCGATCCCTGGCAGCTTGGCTTTCAAGAGCAAGCAGGAAAACTAATTGACTATTACCGTCAGGTTGGTCGGAGGATTGGGCCTCTGGGCCGACGCAGCCGCAGAAAATTCATACGCCCCAATCGAAGGGGGATTGGGCCTCGGGCCGCCGTTTGCATCCCAGGAAGACTGCTGCGAGCCTGTTCCTGCGCCAATCGCCGGACTGGTAGACTGTAGAGCGAAGTCGGAGCCAGGGAGGACGAGCAATGGGTCAGCTGTGATGTTTCCGGTGGTCTGAGATGGTGCATTGGAAAGGCCGAACCAAATATTGTTTGATCCTGAGAGTATGGAGGGATTGCCATTCGGGTTGATATAAGATTCGCCCGAAAGTTGATAAAAGATGTTATTGGTTGCGATTATTCCCGGTGTAGTCGGGTCAAGTGCTCCGGCGTCGTTGGTTTTCCTGCCTCCACAATCGTAGAAGGTGTTGTTGTAAACGAGTGTATTGCCTGTTCCTCCGCCACCAGAGACTACACAGGAATAGTTGGAGCTTCCGTTAGCTGGGTCCGGTCCGGTTCCGACGTGATATACGACGTTGTTGTATGCTTCTACCGTACCCTGCCCCGGATTAACCGTTGAAAAATTGATACCATCGCAGATGGAGTTGTGAATCCAGTTGTCGTGAACGTGCAAATCGAACTGATTCGCCCCACCAGTTGAATAGAACTGAATCGCCCGACAGCCACCAGAAGTTGTGCTTCCTGTGGGGTTATTGTTGCTCTCATTCCAAGCCGCCCAGATGTGATTCGAGTTCGTTGTAAAGTAGATGCCATGGAAATACTTGTCGACGGTCCCGAGCTGGTCTCCGACATTGTGGACGTAGTTGCCATAGAAACGATATTGCGTCGTCGTGTCGGTGTGCATACACGCAGATTGGCCGCCTCCCTTTGGACAATTGAAGTCGTTGTTGATGACCCGCCATCCAGTCACGTTAAGCAGGTCCAGGCCAGTCCCCCCGACAATGTTGAATCCTGAAAGTGTCCAATAATCTTTCACGCCCCCTACGGCCGGAGTCCTCATCCCGTAGGTCGACGACGTCGTTCCGATGGTCGCCGTCGCGCCGGGATAGACAACTAGAGAACAGGGATTCGCCGAAGTGCAGCTGTTTCCGGTGACCGCAAGGGCCGCGTTGTAATTGTCCACGGCAGTCTGGCTCACACCATTCTCGACATAAGCAATATCGCCTGGAAAAAGCGAACCCCTTGCCTTCGGGATAGTCGCCCAACAACTAGACGGAAAATTGCCGTTGTTTGAATCACTGCCAGAAGTTGAGACACATCTGATGTTTCCGGAACGAACGGTGAACTGGCAACCGTCTAACGTATCTTCGCAGTTGGATACACCCAGGCTCGTCGTCACTGCGACTGTACCCGATTTGGCACTTGGGCCAATTGCGACGCTTATGGTCTCCAGCTGGGCCTCACCCGTCGCCGCTTTGCTCTTTCCGCCCCACTTCAAGTAAGCGGCAACTGCACCGCCCCCTACGGTGACTGTCGAGGTGCCCTGCGTCACGCCAAAGTTTCGCCCGTAAATGGTCAAGATAGTCCCATTGTTGTTCTCGCCGCCAGTATTGGGCCCACTGGTCAAGTCAGTGAACAAAACGCGCGGCGGAGCTGTCTGAGCGCTGGCCGCAAGACCACCGACAGTTACTGCGAGGATTAGGATCACTGCCCCGCTGACAAAAATCCTTATCATCAAACGACTCCTTGCTTTCATCTTCAGTTAATTAGTTCCTATGTGGCAGTGAGATATGAAATGAAACCCAAATCGCCAAAACGTATCGAGAATCAAACCCCGTATTCCCTACTGCCATTTGTCCATGCTGTATTTACAGCTGACATTATCTTTGTCCATATGCATTGTAACAAGCTACCCTGGGGCGTCCACTGACTGGGCGGACAAATTTTGGACAGGTAGTAACCCTGTACCTTAGTGTGGCATGCCAAGTGGTCTCGACCCGGAGGAAATTCTAGAGGGCTCTTCGCGCCGCGCGGAAGGAGCGCCAGAAAGCAATATACTGGAAGACGATTGGTGAGAACTTTCCGCAAATCCCTACTAGGGATCCCTCCCAAAGGTTTACGCGAGGAATTAGCCAAGGATCTGTGTCCGCAGTCCAGACTCCAGCAGAATTGACAAAGGCTTGCGAATAGCCTTGGGCAATTACTTGTTCTCGCACGCTAGGAGACCAGGACCCGTTTGGGTAGGCAAAAAGAAGACAGCGACTTCCCAGCCGATCCTCGATGGCTCGCTTCGATTCAGCGAGTTCGCATTGCACTTTTTCGGGTGCGAGCGCGGGCAGGATCTCATGATGCTGTGTGTGCGAACCGATCTCCGCTCCCTCTCGGACTAGTCGTGCCGCGTCCTCCCAATTCATCGTCGCTTCGAAAGCTGGGGACGTCCCGGCCACTTCGTCTACGTTTCTAAGTCGGGACAGAGCCTGTACTATTTCATCGCGGTCACTCGCCGGAAGGGATTTCAGGGAAATCGTTAATTCTTCGAGAGATGCATGCCCACAAGAAATGGGTAAGAAAGATTTGCGCAAGAGGGAGCCACGGCAAATTTTTGCGAACTGATTGCTCGCCTCATGCGTCCGAGAGGCAGCGCGCCAGGCTCTGGTTACTTGCTCGGGCCAAAAAGGAGATGACTTACCGGCCAAACCTGGGCATACAAAGACCGTAATGGGGATTCCATACTCTCTGGCGAGTGGTTGTGCAATTTCTGAAGTATCTCTCCATCCATCGTCGAAGGTGATGATAACCCGCGGGCGCGATGAGCTGTGGCACCGACTCGGCGAGTTTGCAGCCAAAGGCAGGATTTCATGGTGAGCTTGAAGGTATTCCAGAAGACCCTTGTAGGTTTCGCTAGAAACCATCATGCCTTCTGGCGAGTTCGCGAAAGGAAGATCACTAGGATGCAGAACGCGATGAAAAGTCAGCACAACGATACCTGACGACCTCGCGATGCTCTTTGATGCCCACCTGAGCAGTCCCGTAAGATGAAGGAAGTAAATCCAAGCCCAGCTTAGCAGCCGGCGGCTTCTTCGTTGATTTCCGTGTAGATTCAAAACTTCCTCATTTCACCAAACTGGCAAAGTATCCAGGCTCAAAGAGGTATTCAAATAGATCGAAGGCCCCGGATGTGAAACTCCTTGATCTCGGCGGAAGTGGGAAATGTGAAATAGCTGCTCTTCGAATGGTCCAGAGCGACAGGCTTAACGGTGCCCTCTTGAATTTGGCGCAACACCCTGGCCATGCAATGGGCTCCATGACGCTTGGAACGTTGAATCAGATGATCGAGAGACTCGCCAGGTTCAATGGCTTGTTCATCCTGAAGAAGCGCTTCGCCCTCGTCGATTCTTGGAGACATGTAGTGGATGGTCAGTCCCACGCTCTTTTCTCCATGAAACATCTGCCAAAACGTGGGCATCATGCCCTTGTATCTCGGCAGCGGCGCATGATGAATGTTGATCGCCCCCTTCGGAGCAATCGTGAGGAGAGGCACCTTCAGTATGTACGGACAGGCGACCGAAACCAATAGATCCGCGCCGCGGCGGCGAACTGACTCCACGAATTCTGATGCATTGGGGTTCCCTATCTTTTCATGAGGAATTTCATAGGCGTGGCAAAGTTGAGACAGGGTTGAGTAGCGGGACGCGCCGGCCCTTTTCGGCAATTTCCCTAGGATTCTTGCTCCCGCGAGTCTGGCCGTCAGGCGGGCCATTCCTGCGGGCCCGTAAAGCTTGGTCAATTCCTTAATCATTTGACTTCGCGAGCGCTTTCCCATGACCGGGGAACTGGCGATCTGGAGAATCCGGAATTCTGATACGTAATGGCGAACGAATTCGTCGAAAAAGGGCAGAATGTAGAGAGGGTCATCCTGGGTCAGAAATTCAACTCGCATGATCGGTCAGGTTCGCACGGTTTCCCAAACGACATACCTTTTGCCTCGCAAGACTTCGATGACACTGAAAAAAGCGGCGGCGTTCAATGTGCAAAAGTAAAGAGGGATGCCTAACGGCGTCCACAAACGCTGGACGGGAAGCAAAAGTCCAAGAAGTGTAATGGCATAGAAGACGCCTTGGGCCTGGAGGAACAATCGATGAAATGAATGCTGCCAGAGAAAGAGATTGCTACCTAGAAGAATCATCAAGAAAAAGGGCACAAGCCAACGAAGGAGCTTGTGCGACCAAAGTTGAAAGCTAACCCATCCAAGTCTCCAAGGCATCAAAAGTGTAGGCACGCTGAGCAAACCCCTGATGCCTCGCGTCACCACGCGCACGCGCATCCAGAATTCTTCTGCGGTAGATTGCGTAGTCTCCTCATAAGCCAACGCTCTGTCCTCGAACACCACACGATATCCCTGGCGGATTACGTGCAACGGCTGCACGAGATCGCTGATCACGTCCGGAGCCAAAGGTGTATATGCTTCCCGGCGCACGGAATAGATGCAGCCACAGCAACCGCTTATCGTCCGGATCCGTGACTGCATAACCTTAGTGAAATTTTCATAATTCCAGAACGCGATTGTTCCCAAACCCATGGGCGACCGCCCCGCGGAATCAAAGTATTGATAACGTCCGCTCACGGCACCCACTTTGGCGTCGGCATAATTTGAAGCGAGATACCGCAGCGCTTGAGGATGATAAACCGTGGTGGCGTCGGAAAAAATCAACACGTCGCCGTGGGCTATTTTCACCCCTTCGTTCTGTGCGTTCGTCTTGCCTTTGCGGCCTGAAACTTGAAGCAACCGTACCCGGGGATCTCTAAAAGATTCAACGATGGCGTCTGTTTGATCTGTGCAGCCATCCGAGAGAACGAGAATCTCGATTAAGTCGGCCGGGTAATCTAGGGCAAGAGTTTGCTCAATCTTCCTTCGGATACCGGTTTGCTCGTTATATGCAGCAATCAAAATGGACAGACGAGGTGTAAAGTCAGCTTGCGGAGGTCGACGGGGGACGAACATTGCGATAGCAGCAAGGAGCAAGGGATAGCCCGCGTAAACATAGAAGAGCACCGCGAGGGAACCCCAGAACAAGATCTCGGCAAGGGTCATTGGACTAGTTCCGATCCTCCGCAAGAAGACGATCGTAAGACTGCGTCAGCTGTTGGATCATGACCTCCGCCGTGAACTTCCTCTCGACAATCTCCCGACCTGCCGCCCCCATGCGCGCTGCTGCCATCGGATTGCGCAAGAGCTTCAAGATTCTATCGGCTGATGCATCAGCATCCTCATTTTCCACCAAGTAACCGTTCCGGCCATCTTCGAGAGCTTCGGCATTACCCCCAACGCGGGTTGCGACACAAGGCAAGCCGCAAGCCATCGCCTCGATAAGTGCATTCGAGAATCCTTCACTGCGCGAAGGCAAGAAGAAAACGTCTGACATCTTCAGGAGAGGGAAGATATTCTCAGATTCCCCGAGGAAGCGGACTCTTTCCTTAATCCCGAGAGCCGCAATCCGTTCCTCAATTTCCTGAAAGTGCAGGGGCTCCGAGTTTCGTCCAATGACGAGGAAGACTGCCTTCGGAAACCGACACAATACCTTCGCCGCTGTTTCTACGAGGATGTCGATTCCTTTGACCCTTCGAATGTTTCCCACCGTCGTGACGACTGGCGCTGTCGGTTCCAAGCTGAGAGAAGCTCGAAGCTGGCCGGCTCCATTGGCGCGCAAAATCTTGTCCAACTCCAATCCATTGTATAGTGTCTGAACCTTTTGGGGAGCCAGATGGTCCTTGTTAATGCAAAATCGTCGAACTGCTTCAGAAACTGTGAGCACCAGATCGAAGCAAGGATTCACAAAGCGATAGGCCAGGTCATGCTTATTGGATCGCAGTATGCCCATATCTCGCCGGCTGGAAACGAGCCCCGGAACACCAGCCATCTTGGATATGAGCCCTCCCCAGAGATCAGCCGTTTCAAAGAATGTGTGCACGATCTTGACGTCTTCTGATCTAATGAAACTTCGCAATTTCTTGGCTGTTTGTAAGCCCTCAAAGTGTAGAGTCCGCCGCATCGGAAAGACATAAAAGGGACAGGGCATACTCTCAAAGATGTTTAGTCTCGAATCAATTTTAAATGTAATCAACGAACACCGATAACGCTCCTTGGGCAGCAAGCGGATAGTGTTGAGAAGAACGCGCTCCGCTCCACCCATTTCGCACAATTGGTCAATCACGAAGAGGACATGTGTACGGCCGTCTGTCCTGAGGGTGGATACATGCAAGGGAACGCTCATGCGCGAGAACCCTCATGTGCCACGGAGGGATCGACCTGGAATTCTTCTGACTCCATTGCCGGCGCCTCCTGTTCGTGACTCTCCTTCTCTTGACTCACGACACGGAGCCCCCGAGCCGCGAGTCCCAGAAGGATCCATAAGAATCCGTTCACTTGCAGGAACGTCCATCGGTCGCCGAAGAAGTTCACGACCATAGTACAAATCAACATCGCAAACAGGCCGCAGCCGAGTGCCCTCATGAGCGGGTCCTTGGCCATACGAAAAAGGCGCCACGACACTTTGCACGCCACGCCTAATAGCCATAAAAAAATTAGGAGTCCAACAAGGCCCGTCTCAATCAAGATTTTTAGGTAATAGTTGTGAGTATCCGTGTACCCGCCGACGCGGCCCATATACGCGTACGTGTTGAATCCGGTACCAAGAATTGGATCTTCATTGAACACGTGCACAGCGTCCTCCCAAATGGTAACGCGCTCCTCGGCAGATGAATCCAGTCCCTCACCTTCCTGGTAAGTCATTGTCACACGCTCTTTGACCGCATTGGGAACGAGGCTCTGCCAGCTCATAAGGATGACAACCGTCAGGATAAGAAATTTTCGCTCCTTGATCAGCCCCAAAACAAAGAGTCCGAATAGGAATCCCGTGTACGCACCACGAGAGAAAGTCAACTCAAGGCAATAGATACTCGTTAGTGCGATCGCCCAGAGTCCCAATTTGAGCAGCGGCTTCTTGGCGAAGGCTGCAAGACCAATTAGAAAAATGGCGAATTCGGCCTGGAAGGCACCCATGCCATTCTCCCCTGCGTAGCCCAACGGGCCGGCATCGCGAAGCCCATAGGAAAAGTGGGAGAAATTTCTACTTCCAACCGTGCTTAGGTAATCTCGGTTGACGATCAGAACAGAGACGCACATCAATCCAATCACAATCGCCATTTGCTTTGTCGTGCGAATCGAAGCTGCGGCAACAAAAAAGAGAAAAAACATCTCGACGTAATTCTTCCAGTTAGAGAACCTAGGGTCGTCGAAAGAAATGGGCAGCGGCGCGCCCAGATAGAAAGCACCTTGCCAGAGAGACAGATAGGTCAGAACGAATATAACCAATAAAATCTTATTAAGCGGTGAGGAATCAAATATCTGCCGCTCAGCACGATGTAGGAACAGGCCTACCAAGACCCCTAGCAGCAAAATGTCAACAAGTTTCTCACCCAGCGGATAGCTGTGAAGCCAATATCGAGCCGTTTGCAAAGGGAGCAGGGGAACCAGGTAATAAAGACCAATCCGTGGCTTCCAAACGATTGACAACACGAAGGCAACGATGGCCCCGATGTACATGACCAAGGGTGCGAATTCGCGGAGTCCTACATGCATTTCATTCGTCTCTCTATCTGAATTCTTCCACTCATTCCACTTCCGCGTCTGCCAAGCCGCCTACCCGCGAGTCTTCCCCCGTAGAGTACCGACAAACCCATCGAAATAACGGTTTCTCTCATCGTCTTATGTGACTGCAACCTCTCCCGAATATGTTCCGACACTAGCGCAGGACGAATCCACTTATTCGATCTTACTTCTTCATGACAGACGACACCGCGCACCGAGATAACGCAACAGGCTCGACATTCGCCTCCTATGGCTGCCCAGGCGCAGCTTTCTTGGTGATGAAGGGATTTACTCGGGGTTCGCCAAGATTGCGGTTCGTTTTTCCCTGCTCCATGCTTTGCAAATCTCCACGCTTACATCGTGAAGCTTCCGGGCCCGGTCTCGCCACTGAAACTCGCGCTGCACACGGTCTTTTCCCGCATTTCCAAGTTGACGCCGTAAGTTAGTATCAGTGAGTAACTTTCTAAGCGTTGCCGTCAATTCATCGAGTTGGCCGGCGTCAACTTGAAATCCTGTCTTGCCATCCACAATGGCGTCTGCCGTTCCTCCCGAGCGCCCCCCGATCACTGGTTTCCCCGTTGCATTTGCTTCTAAGAACACCATACCGAATCCCTCTATGTCCCCGTTTGTTTCTTCACGATTCGGCATGGCAAAAACATCGCATAAGTTGTAACAGTCCGGAAGCAGTTCTCCCGGAATGAGCCCAGCAAATCGAACGGAATTCATAATTCCCAATTCTGCAGCGAGTTTCTGGAGCCTTTGCTCCTCTGGCCCGCGTCCAATGACCAGATACACCGCGTCCGGCAATTCCCGCGTGAGGCGGGCGATTGCACGCAGCACGAGATCGTGCCCTTTTCGCGGAATCAAGCGCGCCACCGTAAGCACGATTTTCTTTCCTCTGAGATTCCACCTGTCGATCAATTCCTCGCAGGCGGGCCTTGGTGAAAAACGATCGAGATCCACTCCCGGAGTAATCTTGACTATCCGGGATTCTGGCACGCCTATTCGGAGCAGACTCTTTCTTGCGAACTCGGCGTTCGCCACGACCACATCTGCTCCCCGGTAGATCTTGTCGCGTACGTGTGGCTGGTATTTGTACCGATCGGTGAGAGCGATTTCCTCACCATGACAATAGGCAATATACGGAAGACGCGTCATCTTCTTCAAAATCAGGGCGCTCACTCCCTGTGGGTACAAGTCGCCTGCGTGGAGAATCGCTGGGTTCTCCTTGTGCACGTGCCATGCGGCGTGCAGGAACGGGCCAATTCCCTTGGGTAATTCATGCAGTCGCCAAGTGGAAAGCGGCTTAAGCCATCGAACAATTTCGAAGGAATCGGATGACGCTCTTCGATCAAACTCTTCCCAACCAGGAACTTTTTTCGTCGCGATTGTCACTCGGGTGTCCTCGAATTTCGCGAGGTGATGGTAGAGGTTGTAGTAATACTCGCGAGAGCCTCCGGCATGAGGCAAGAACGAGTCCGTCAGCATCAGAACCTTCATACCGATATCAGGAGTTAAACAAGAATCGCTCAAGTGCCAGTTCTCCGAGCCGCGGCAAGAAAACAATGCTGCCGAACACTCCTTAAGCTATTAGTTGGACAGGCCAAATTTGACCAAACTATTAGAGAATTGGGTGAATCTTCCATAGGAGTCCTGCTACAGCACCGATCGCGAGAATCGAAAAGCTCACAGCGAAAGCGACGAACCGCAGATGCCTTCGACGTTCTATAGTAGATTGAATATGAGGAATGGCCGCTAGCAAAGGAATGGGCTCGGGATACACAACACGAATCTCCCTCTCTGTTTTGACGCGGGGATCGAGGTATGTTCTTATGATCACCACGCCGACGGAACAAAAAAACGACATAAAGAATGAGAATGCCATGAGCTTGCGACGGTTCGGTTTGAAGGGTTTCTCGGGAACACGAGCCGGATCCAAGATAACAAATCTTTCCCCTTTTTCTTGGGAATCGAGCTCATTCGACATGTCTGCGGCATAGCTCTTGCCCAGCAAAGACTCATAACGGGTCTTCGAAATATCGTAGTTGCGTGTAAGATCGACCATTTCCTGCTCGCGCCGTGGGATTGCCTCGACCTTAGCCTGATAGGTCGCGATTTGTCCCTGGATTCGTCTTTGCTCTTCTTTCAAACGCTGCATTTCCCTGCTGATAACTTCGAGCCGCAGTGCCGTTGCGGTGGGCTTGGTCGAAGTCGAAGCAGCAGTCTCAGAAGATCTGTCGGCCGGAAGCGCAGTTAAACTCTCATTGACATGATTCAGTCGTCTCACCAGATCCTGCACTTCAGGGAACTTGTCGGTGTAGCGTCGGCGAAGTTCACCAAGCCTCGTTTCGAGCTGGTTCTTCTCCATTTCCAATTGCGCCCGTTCGGACACCGGTTGAGGATTGCCTCCTGACATCGGCACAAAGTCCGGTAGCCGCGTGAGAGTCAATCGTTCCTCATCGAGCCGATTCAAATTCGCCGCATTCACCTGCAACTCTGCCTGCAAGCTCGACAGAGTATGGAGAAGAGCTTCTTGTTGCTGCGGCAATTCCCCAAGATGCGACATCTTGTATTGACGCAAATTATTTTCCTGCTCTTCGAGCGCCTTCTTTGCCTCTTGCAATTGCGAATTCAAAAATTCCGTTGTTCCGACTGCATGTTGCTCCCGGCTCTTGAGATTCCATTCGATAAAGTCCGAAGCCAGCTGATTTGTCACCCTGGCAACGATGTCAGGATCCTTTCCCTGATAAGTAATCGAGAAAAGAGCCAAGCCGCCTCCAGACTGCCTGACGTCGATCACGACGTCGTTCCTCATCTGCTCAATAACTGCCTCACGCGTGAACGTTCGCAATTGGGGGTAGAGGTGCCACTGATCAATGACCTTCTGCAAGCGAGTCTCGCTCAATACCTCTTGGCTGATGGTTTGCAGCCGATCCAAAGGGCTTACCCGCACGAGTTCCGAGACAAATTGTTCTGGCACCCTTTGAGGATCCACCTCGACGGTCGTCGTAGCCTTATATTTGTTAGGCAAGAGCGCGATCCCAACGAACGCGGTAAGGGTAAAACCAACTGTCATTAAATAAACCCACCATTTATCGCGTCGGACAGCTTGCAAGTACTCTTGTACCTGGGCCAGAGACAGTTCCGTCGTTGGAGAATCCATCTATTTCTTCCTTTGCCGCGCCAGTTAGGCAATCAATAGCATCTCAATCGGTCACAACCTTGTCAGTCTCAGCCGTTCGCTCACTTAACGATTCGCGTTGGAAGCGGGTTCCATTCCAGCGAGATCAATGCTGCATTCTGCCCTTGCATCGGCCCACCGGAAACTTGTTCGAAGCGCCTATATGATGTTCCGAGGGCGATGGTACGCGACAGCTTCCAGGAAAGATCAGCCCCGGCGAAATAGCCAACATAGGTTCCCAAACCAGCGAGCGTGCGAACGCTCCGTGCGCAGCCTGAGTTCACGTTAATCTGGAAAGATTCCGAAAGTTGTCTGCCGTACGTAGCCGCAACAGTGTCGCTCCATTGCGTATTCGCCAAATAGTTGGTCATGTAGGAGCGGTTAGCCGTAAGTCCCATCCGGGATCTTCGGCTCAAGGTATAAGAGATAGTAATTAAGTAATTCCCACTAACTCCTTGGCCGCATCCAGCAGTTACAAACTCGGGGCCCGCGGCAGCAGATAGATTGATATTGCGACCAACTTGACGCGAAACTCCGACGCTAAAGCCATAGCCGTCACAACTTACCAGGGACAATGCTTGGTGGTAGTAGTTGCCCCCGACATTGAATGACGTGCGCAGCGATGCCGCTGCGGAGAAGGACACTTGAGCGGAAGTCGAGCTGCTACTTGGGCCCGCACCCAATGATGAAAAATAGGATTCCCCGGCGGAGAAACTCATCACTTGCGAAGCGCTTCTCTGCCAGGTGAAGCCAACATTATTCGCTGTTGCAAACACTTTGCCTCGATTGAGCTGGAAAACCGCCGAACTGGGATCTACGACCAGAACCCCTTTATTGACCTCAAACGCCAGTGGACTCAGCAATCGAGATGAATCCGTTCCGTAGGAGTTCGAGCTGCTCAACTGCAGCACCCAATTCGGTGCTATCGGCTGGCCAAATGAAATGGTTCCGGCATGAAACACTTGGCGACTCGACACACCTGAGGTGCTCTGCAGGACGGAGGGCGCATATTGGAGGCTAAACGAGGAGTGATTACTTGCGTTAATGATGGCAACATGCGGACTTAGGAGGAATTGGCTGTTGTCCTGACCTCCGGAATTCTCCTGAAAACTGTTGACGTATGATTCCGAAACTCCCATGCCATACATGAAGAATGTACGCCGCCTCGTTTGCAATGTCTCAAGATCCACGTACCGCTGATCCGTGCCGAGCAGTGCGATATTTTGGGAATAGTTAGGCATCACCAAAGCAGCTGGCTTGACATCATGGGACTCCGTCGAAGGAGCTGGCTTGTCGGGGTTTTCCTGTGCAACAAGGACGGTACTGCAGCTGCTCAGAACGAAGAGGCAGACCGCCATCCGCATCCATGAACCGAAAAGGTTACTATCACTGTTCTGTCTCATGGCACCACGACCGTGTCACCAGGGTACAGCAGTATGTTCTGCTCCGGTTTCTCGCCCTTGATGACACGCGAATAATTAAACGGAATCCTCTGTTGTTTCCCATCCACCGTTCTCAATACGAAGATGCCCTTCTTGTTCGCAAATTGCCCGAGCCCCCCGGCGTTCGTGATCAACTGCAGTATGGTGGTTGGGACTAGCAGCGGATATGCCCCTGGCTTGACCACCTCGCCGGTAATGGACACCATTCTGCTCCGGATCTCCGTCACTGTCACTGTAACTTGGGGGTTCGTTAGAATAGATTGCAACTTGTTGGCCAGCAAAGTCTGGGCTTGCACAGGAGTCAGCCCGCTAACGAGTAGCTCTCCAATTAGTGGAAGCGAAATCTTCCCGTCCGGTCGCACGACGACGCTCTGCGATATTTCGGGCTCTTTCCAAACATTGACGTTCAGGACATCGGATGCGCCGATGACGAAGTCGCTCGGTGTCGCAATCTGTCCAGGGGCCGTTTGAGACCCCTTCGAATCGACGTTTTTCTCTTGAACAGGCGGCTTCTTCTGGTTGGCTTGGGCTCCCGTCCCTGCATCTTGACCGAAGCCGACTTGAACGTATCCAAGGACCGCTACCAGAAGAGTTCTGATCACACAGCTCTTAACTCTCTCAATCATACTTCTACGGTCCCTTCAGTCGGTTTTTGTTAGAGGCTCTGCAGGTGTAATTTGAGCATGTGGCCTGCCATGTGAGGAATGGGAGCACTGATTAAGTGCCTTGTTTTCAATGAATCGAGAAGCGAACTCCAGGTTTGGTCCCTGTAAAGAAGAAAATTGTTTCCCAGAGCAGGCTAGGATATTCCCCATCTTAAAAGCAGGCCGGCGGCGGGAGATTCCGCGACCGAATCAGAAGTACATATTTACTGCTTACTGCGCGCCCCGTCCAAGGATCACAACCTTGGCAGTCTCAAATAGAATTGCACAATCAACGAGCAGCGACATGTTTTTCAAATAAAACAAGTCAAATTCGAGTTTCCCTTTGGCGTCATCGAGGCTGGCGCCGTAGCGAAACCTCACCTGTGCCCATCCCGTTAGACCAGGCCGGATCGAGTGCCGAAGGTTGTAGAAGGGGATCTCCTTCTCAAGTTGGTCACAGAAGTAAGGCCGTTCTGGACGCGGTCCCACGAGGCTCATCTCGCCGCGAAGCACATTGAATAGCTGTGGGATTTCATCCAGTCGAGTTTTCCGTAGGATTCGACCGATCCGAGTGATTCGGCTGTCACTCTGTTCCGCCCAGCGTGGCCCATCCTTCTCTGCGTCTTGGATCATAGATCTGAATTTAAGCAGTTCAAATTCATGTCCTTTATGCCCGGCGCGCATTTGGCGGAAGAAGATCGGGCCGCCACTGTCCAAATAGATCGCCAATGCAATCAACGGTATAAGGGGCGAGACGATCATGAGAATGGTCAACGAAACAAGGATATCCATGGATCTTTTTGCAGCCAGCAAGAGTCGGGATTTCTTGAATCCATCAGATAGGATCAGCCAACTGGGAGACAGTCGTTCGAGCAGAATCCGGCCGTGAAGTCGCTCGAAGCAACTGTGCACATCTTCTATTCGCACACCCCCAAATTTGACATTGAGTAGCTCTTTGATCGGAGTGCTGCCCCTTCTTTCCTTCAAAGACAGTATGATCCGATCGATTCTTTCCTGGGCTATGATCTGCTCCACGTTCGCGAAGCCGCCTATGATTTTGGGATTGACTAGAGACCGCCCAATGTTCTGGCCATTCTCGTCGAGGAAGCCTACAACCTTCAAGTTATATTCCGGGTGGGCGAGGATGTGTCGCACCAGCAATATGCCTGATTCTCCCGTTCCCATGATGAGTACCCGTTCATCACCGCGTGATAAGAGGTTTGTCGCGTTTGCCGACAGCCGCCAACTTAGCAAGAGGGCAAGGATCAAGGGCGCCGCCAAGAACGCAACGCCGCGGCCCAGACTTGTTGCGGGAGAAATATAGAACAACAGTGCTAGCAAAAAACAGGCCGCTCCAAGCGCCTGCATGGTGTGAACAAAAAGATTGTCTCTGCGTCTGACAACTTGAAAATCGTAGAGATCGTTGAAGTAAAGAGACAGCCCGCAAATGATCGTGATCAGAGTAATTTTTGTCCACAGGCTCAATTGCAGAATCATTTCCGAGAAGGGTATGCCCGTGCGTACAGCGCTGGCAGCCAGTAGGGCTAGCATGACGGCCACCCCGTCAACTCCGACGAGGAGTAAGGTTCTGGCAGGAACCTCATGAGTACCAATCTTGGGCATATGGCTCAGGAACTGAGGTTTTCGCCTCGGAAGCTATTTTGAACGCCGGCTACGATGATGAAAGCACGTCCGAGTCCAGACACAAGCTGCATATCTCATTTTGTTTCAGTTGGTTAGAAGACCTTGCCGGAGAAGCAACGAGAGCGTGGGAAAACTGTTTCTTGTTTCTCTCCACGAACGTCACAGCCCCGAGTTCTGGCTCTATACTCTGGCTGCGTGCAACGGAGAATTAGGCAACCCGAAAATCGTGCTAGAAGAGGCACAGGAAGCGGACGAAATAGCTGGCAAAGATCCAGCAACGCATCCGACTGATGGCTTCCTCTCTTCAGAAAGCGCAAAGCTTCAAGTTGGCGGAGCAGAGCCTCTGAAGGCGATCCCCCTGTGCCTTCTTCCGTCTTAGGTCTGTCGCCGGGCAGAGAATTGCGAAACACTTTTTCATGAGAGGCCCTCCTCCTCTCTGGGAGGCAGACTAGGCACAGCCCCGGCGGATCGAAGCGTACGGTCGTATTTTTCAAAGAGCCAGCTCTCTTCGGCATTCAGGTAGTTCGCGAGTTGCATGCGTTGTGTTTTTGATGGCTCGCGATAGCCGTGGATGATCTTGCTGAGCACACTCTCATCAATGCCAAGCGCTTTGGCGATATCGATTTGGTGGAAGCCCAATCGAAAAACTTGCAGCTTGATGTTTAGATACATGGAACCCCCGATGTTGCACTTTGGTCAGTGCGATCTGGTCTTCTCTCTCCTGCGAGTTGGCCGCTTGCCAGCGACACCTCGGGACGAATGGCTTTTTCAGGCCTTGGCTTCAGCATATTTGTATCCGTAGTAGTGCTTCTCGTTTGCATCGGTGCCATTGAAAACTAAACCCAAAAGCTTCTTACGATCCACTGAGCTTGCCGATTTCTGCAAAGTTTCCCGTTGTCCATGACGGGCTCGCACTACCATCACCACCCCCTGGCAAGCGACGCTGATCAGCTCAAAGTCGGCCAGCGGGATAATCGGGGGGGTATCGACTAGAACTACCTCGAATAGTTCGCTGCAGCGCCCGAGAAGCTCCTGCCAGTGCGATCCGGTGAAAAGCTCCGGCGGAGGGGAGGAAATCGTGCCGGCAGGGAGCACGAAGAAATTCTTTTGATTGGTTGCAACCATCGCTTCCTCTAGAGTCGCTTTGCCAGCCAGCACTTCCGCAAGGCCCAGTGTGCACGGATGATCGAGTAATGCCGTCAACCCGCACGTACGCAAGTCAGCATCGATAACCAGCACCCGCTGCTGCGGGAGCTGTGCATAGCACAAACCAAGGTTCATGGTCGTCAGCGTTTTGCCTTCTCCCGGCAGTGAGCTGGTGATTGCGATCGTTTTCACCGCTGCTCTCGACTGGGCTCGCATGAGTCTTGTCCTCAATGCTCGATAGGCTTCAAGGGCTACCTTGGAGGATTGATCCTGCCGGAGGACGAGATGTGTCGCGTTCCCATTTCCCACATGGACTTGCTGACACTGCGGGAGTTGCGCGTTAGCCGTTGCCGTTTCCAAAATAGAGCCCTGTTTGATTGACTCCAGCATCTCCCGCACATCCCTATCGGGCTCCGGAAGCTTACTCTGCGCCCACTGGTTCGCCTTCTGCGTCTCATTGAAAAACTTGCTCATCTATAGCTCCATGGACGAGGTGCGGTGCAGCTTCATAGCTTGTACGAGAACATCGACGGCTGACTCAATGATCTTGTTGCCGACAGGATCCTTTTCCTGCATTGCGCTGACCGCGACCGCCACCTGTTTCTTGATGCTCATGTCGGAGCGAATCTCATCGGCCACGGGCACAAAGGCACTTCGCTTTTTCATGGCTTGAACTAAGCGGTCGAGCGCCGACCCGATCTCGTCATCTCTCGCGACTTCGGCGCCACTTGTCATGCCCGCGGAACCGGCACCATTCCCCTCATTTGCCTGTTCGATTTGCACCTCATACAGTCCCAGCTCAGAAGCTGCTTCCTCGACCGTCAACAGATCGATGACCGGCCGGCGCGCTTTGTATCCGTTCGTCAAGCAGGCATCGCAGAGCAAGTTGATGAGCCGTGGAACTCCTTCCGTCAGACGGACAATCTCTTGGAGGACTTGCGTCGGAAACAGAGACGCGGCACCACGAAATCCCGCAGAACGAAGCCTCTCTGCGACGTATGCGCGCACCTCCGCAAGATTCAAAGGTCGGAGCAAGCAACTGCTCGCAACCCGTTGCCGGAGCGCGCGCATCTCGGGCTTGCGTAGGATGCCTAGGAGTTCCGGTTGTCCGCAAAGAACAATCTGCAACAGCTTCTCCTGGTACGTGTCCGCATTGCTCAGGAGACGAATCTCTTCCAGAAGCTCTGGTGAGAGCAAGTGGGCCTCGTCTACTAATAAAAGCGAAGTACCGCCTCTCCTTTGCGTATCAAGGAGCATCTGCTGAAGCGCCGAAAGGCGCGCCGGCTTACTGGTCCCCGTGCACGGAATTTCGAATTCCGTGAGAATAGTCTCCAAAAATTCCTCACGGCTCAGAGTGGGATTGAGAATAAATGCCGAGGAAATCGGATGGGCGGTTGTCGCTCGCTCCGAAAGAATCTGCAGGGCTGTATGCACAACTGTCGTTTTCCCAGTCCCGATCGGGCCGGTCATCAAAACAAACCCTTTGCGGCGCATGACTGCTTCAATGAGTGAGGCCAGCGCAGCGGCGTGAGGCTCAGAGAGGTGAAAGAACCTAGGGTCCGAAGTCAACCGAAAGGGCTCTTCGCGCAAATTGTAGAAAGTTGTGTACATGTCAGGTGGAGCCTGTCGGTGTGCATCTAAAACTCTCGGAAGTCACCAGAGTCGGCCTTTTCTACAGCGCTTCCTTTTCTTCTAACGAGCTTTGCTCCGATCGGATCAAGTTCCATTCCTGACCGGATGCACGGATGTCAAGAAGTTTCCGACACACCCAATCCAGCACATCATGTTCCAGACGGTTTAAAGCCTGTCAAAACACTTCAAAATTAAGTTCTTTTTTTTCAGTATCTTGGGGCTGGTCTCTAATGCCCGTTGTTTCATTTCCAACAGCCCAAGCCCAGCGCGTGGGAAAGAAATTTCCCAATTGCGCCTTCCCGAGAATAGCCCGCGAGAAGCATTCTCCCTCGGTTGTAAGGCACTTTGAGCCACTCAAGTCGCGTTGCCAAATGAACGGGCCGGGAAAAGACTTGCTCTTATGCAGCGAAACACTTCCGGATATCTGCAGAGCCACAGAATTACATTACGCTAAACCACTGAAAACAAAAGTCTACTGAGCGGACGGCATTGGAGGCGTACATGCTTCCATTGATGGCAATCATAGGAGAAACCGTGACATTTCTTAAAACGCTTTCCGACTCTGCTCAGTTGTTCTTTCTTGGCTCGGTGTTCTTGCTGGGAGGGTTCGCCATTCGTGGAGTTCGCTCGGCGATCGTTCAATATCGTACTTCCTTCTCGCCGAAGCAGCAGCGACCGCCCGAACAAGTCTGCACTTCAAATTCGTAGTCTAATCCCTTCCGATTTTACGGTAGTACGGGTGGCCATCCAGGCCAAAACTGTACGCGTGCTTGCTCTCAGGGCCTTTTGACGGTGGCGTAGCCGAGCCTGCTTCCCGATTGACCGTTCTAGGCCCTACAGGTCGCAGGCTCTCCGCCGAGCGCAATGAGAAGGGCCCAATGTCTTTCGCATTTGTGCTGGTAGCGATAGAAAAGAGTGAAACAGCTCGTTTCCGCGCTCCCTGAGCTGTCTTATGGTATGACTGCTGTCACTTGGTTTGAGTTGAGGCTCTCAACGTTGTTGGAGTCCAATGCCGTCGTCACGTAGTAGTAACTAGTGCCGCTTTGCACCGCCGTATCCATATAGCTTAGTCCCGTGACCAAAGAGGAATTCATTAGAGTGTACGGGCCGCCGTTCACTGTCCCTCTGTAAACGTTGTAACCAGAGACTGTTGTTGTGCTGGCCGTCCAACTCAGAGCCGCGGAATGGGCCAACTGAGGTGTAGCCGTAAAGTTCACGGCGCTGGCGTTGGCTGCATTTATCGTCACGCTCTGATTGACGGGCGCGAAACTGTACCCCCCATTGCTCGGGGTGACCGTATACGTCCCATTGGCCAAGCCGACGAACGTGTAATTGCCGGTGCTATTGGCAATTGTACTGGCGCCTGCAGCCCCGGTTAGTGTCACGGTCGCACCACTACCTCCCGCTACCGGACTGATCGTCCCTGAGATACTGAAGGTCGGGTTGGTCGCCGCAGTGAAATTGATTCCCGTCACATTGGCCCCATTGACCGTCGCACTCTGACTGGTTGGACTGAACGTGTAGCCCGTGTGGGTGGGGGTGACCGCGTACCCTCCGTTCGCTAACCCGCTAAACGTGTAGTTTCCAGCACTATCAGCAATCGTCGTACTCGTCGCTGCCCCACTCAACGTCAGTGTCGCGCCGCTGCCGCCCACTGTTGGGCTGACCGTTCCGGAGATGCTGTAAGTTGGGTTGGCCGTCGCCGTCGCAGTGAAATTCAATCCCGTAGTGACATTGGCCCCACTGACCGCAACGTTCAGGCTGCTGGGGCTGAAGGTGTAGCCCGTATGGCTGGGAGCCACTGTATACGTTCCGTTGGCTAGTGAGCTAAAGGTGTAATTGCCTGAGCTGTTCGCCGTTGTCGTGGCGCTCGCGGCTCCGCTTAATGTCACGGTCGCACCACTGCCTCCCGCTACCGGACTGATTGTTCCCGAGATGCTGTAGGTTTGCGGGGCCGGTGATGGTTGGGTACTTTGTCCGCTCACGATACCAGAGCAGCCCCAGAGGAGGGCTGTCGGCGCGAATAGCAACGCTGCCAGGAAGGCATGGCGCGCTCGAGAACTGACGTTATGTGAGCGAATGTGCCCAAACCGATTTTCATTTTGTTCAAGTCTCATTGTCCAAGGCCCCTCAGATTCTTGCCCTGGACACAATGTTACTGGTTGAGATTTCGAAAGAACCTGATTGGAAGTCTAGATTAGGTACAGGTGTTAACACTGTACGGTCGGCCCACGAATACTGACCTGCTTACTAGCTCGCCGTAGGAGGCCAATAGAAAGTCCTCCTGAGCTTGAGTAACGGCTGTGCTTGTGCACCCGCTCGGTCCGCCACTCGATGCGCCACGCCAGAGGCAATTCATTCCCGCGCACCACGATTGCCCCAGGCGCTTTGGCAAATTTCTGCTTAGCACTTCAGCTTCGATTGAGATTTCACTGATTGGCGTGCCCAATCTTGGGCGTGATTTCTACGTCCTTGCGTGCCGCGAATGGATTGGATTTGCTAATCGTCCTGTTCTTATCCCGCGCCACGGCCACCACCACGATTGTCCTCAGGCCGAAAGGGGGTCCATAGGAAAACTCGTCGGAGATGTTGTCCACTTTAGCCATGGCATTTGTGGGATTTGGGACGCGGCGCAGGAGTTTCGGATGTTGTACGTCGGTGTAATCAAGAATCTCGAAATGATCGATGCAGTCGTTCGCCTGGCTGGAGTTGCAGGCTGGCTGCTGTGTGTAATCGTAGGACCAACTTACGGTGACTCGAGCAGCCAAGGCGCCGCTGTAGGGAAGCAGGATTGCTATCAGTGGAAGTCCGACAGCGGTTACCAACAGGATTCTTCTCCTGTTCACGTGCGCCTCAATCGCGGCCTATTATCTCTCAGGGGAAGCTAAAAATCATCTCGCGGCCGACTGCAATCGTGACGCTCAGCGGCGCATTCTTGATGTTGCGTGAGTCAGGAGAGTTTGGTGTCGTATGATCCCATGCGCGGAGCCGGGGGCAGGTCAAGAGCACATTAGGAAGGTCGATCACCGTATCGATCACTTCTGCACACAAGCGTCTTGGTGAAGGTATTGGGAGCGGACATCGTCATGGAATCGTCCCGCCGCCATCATCCACCCGCTCACGTTGGATTCTACCGTGAACGGATAGCCGTCGTCCGATCAGCGACTGTTTAGTCAGGCCCAACCCATCGAACAGTTCCACCATGGCGTAGATCCCCTTCTGCTGCAGGTGAATTATTCTCTCAATTCGACTGATAAGCTGCTACACGACCAGCCCAATCGCCCTGTGGATTGTTGCACGACTCTCCAAAAGCTACGGTTATCGGGCTTAGACTGCTGCCATTATA
>Ga0209239_1000028_pt1 | contig 89924 bp, 80 predicted proteins | sample GraSoi013_2_20cm_FD_185824 | JGI IMG/M metagenome (GOLD analysis project Ga0209239, IMG submission 185824) | Grasslands soil microbial communities from the Angelo Coastal Reserve, California, USA - Sample 10_02_2013_2_20cm (SPAdes) (version 2) | ecosystem: Environmental > Terrestrial > Soil >...
GGGGGGGGGGGGGGGTAGGGGCACGGCCGGTACAGCTTTAAAAGCAAGAAGGCCCTCCGACTTGGTCGGAGGGCCTTCTTCGTTAAAAGTTAGCGCAGCAGTTAGAAGATGATCTTCGCAGCGATCTGCATGTTGAACGGCTCGCCCGGCCCGATGCCTGGAGCGCCGTTGAAGTCACCTATGGTGTCAGTAATAGTCCCATCCGAGTTAACTGCGCCGGGACCGGAGGCAAAGTTAATCCGGTTGAAGAGGTTAAACATTTCAGCGCGGAGCTGCACTTTCACCCGTTCGGTAATCGGAATGTTCTTCAGGACTGAGAAGTCCACCGCCTTGTAACTTGGGCCGACATACTTGTTGCGGGCGACGTTTCCGGGAAGCGAGAGTCCTGTTACCGGGTCCTTGCCAGTTGCTGCGAAGGCACTTGGGTTGATCCAGAGCACTCCGGGAATATTCTTGTTAAACTTATGAGTGAGATTAGCAAACGGGTTGCTAACCAGGTTGACGTTCCCAAACGGCCCGCTACTGCGAGTGATGTCGAACGGCTGTCCGCTGTGCAGCACCCACAAGCTGCTCAGCTGCCACCCGTGCGTCAGGATCTTTGGGCCCCACGCTGCTCCCGGCAATGCATAGGTAATGTTCGCGCTGAATAGGTGCCGAGTGTCGTAGTCCCCATTGCCGTAGTCGAGTTTAACGTTGTTAGCATTATCCGCGATGACGGCGCGATATTCACTAATTTCATCCAGCGCGTGAGACCAGGTGTAGCCGAATTGTGAACTCAGCCCGTGCCAAGTCCTAATGCGGAAGGTGCTCTGCAACGAATTATAGTTCGACGTTCCTAGGCTGTTGAGTTGCAGTATATTGCCAAAATTCGGGAACGCAAACGTCTTTACACCTCCCACGTTTTGCGGCTGGTTAATGTTTGTAACGATATTCAACTTGCGTGCTTGGCTGCCAACGTAACCTACTTGAAGCACGGCGGCACTGCCGAAGCCCTTCTCAACCTGTAAGTTGAAATTGTAGAAGTAAGGCGTGCGGAAATTTTGGTTAACGGAATACGCGCTGAGGCCCTTGGGATCCCCGAGGGCAGCACAATTCGGATCGGCACATTTTTGAACACCTGGGAAGATTGATGCGCCACCGGCCTGTGCTTGTCCTGGTCCCGTACCCCAATTATAGGAAGTCTGACCAAGAGTATTAGCACCGTATGTAGAAACAGGCGACGGACCAAAAGGATTGCCCTCGATGCCCTGCGATGCAGAGATGGGCGGGCGGAAATCCAGGAACGGGTTCATATTGATCTGATCGTAGAAGACGCCAACTCCGCCCCGGACGACGAGATCACCTTTCGAGTTCGCCTGATAGGCGAAGCCGATTCGTGGAGCAAAATTGTTTCTATCCGGTGGGAAAATGGAATCGATGCCACTTCCCTGGATGACGAGACCCTTCCCCGGCACAAACACCGCGATGTCCTTCTTGTCGCTATGGAGCGGCCCGAAGTATTCGTACCGCATGCCGAAATTCAGGTTTAGTCTCTTGGTCACCTGCCAGGAATCCTGAAAGTATAGATTGTAGGCGTTCACTACCACCCAACGCTCCGGATTCCCCACCGCAATCGTCGAGGAGGACACGTCGCCAGCAAGGAAGTCAGACAGTGCATTCTTATCTTGGCAAATTAGTTTTTGAGTGGCATCCGTTTGATTGCATACGGGCCACGGACCCTGCGATCCGTCGAACGTAAACTTGCCAGTTCCACGGCGGTGATAGAACTCATTCACGTGCGCCTGGCGGACTTCACCTCCGAAGCGAAACTGGTGCGCGCCCCGGTTATAGGAAACGATATCGGTGGCGTGCCAGGTGAGGTCACTGCGTCCTTCCGGCGGCGTCAGACCGATTTGTTCAAAGTTCCCGATCACGATGTTGGGAGCGCCAAGTATAGGTTTCCCGTTGATAGTTGCATCGGGGCTCAGGAACAAGCCCAGTGCTTTCGTATCGAAGCTGTTGTTGAAGTCGCTGAAAGTTTGGTTGAAGTAGTTGGCGCCCACGAGTACTTGGTTGGTCAACCGCGACGTAAGTACGGAATTTAACGTAAGCGAATAGTTAAACACGTGGATGGGGGCGTCTTCGAAGTAGTACTTCAAATTCGAACTGGCCGTTCCCAAAGCGGGGCTTCCGCCGAGCGGCGCAGTCTGGTCGCCTTGTCCCCCGAACCACCGGAGCGACAGACGGTGCTTATCGTTGAAGTTGTAGTCTACCTTCGCCACACCATTGTAGCTGTGGCCGACGGAGGCGATGGGGCTGAAAAAATTGTTGGGTGCTGGTGGAAGACCAGCAATGCTGCCACTTCCAGATCTTGGCCAAAAGCCGGTCGGGCCGATGAGCGTTTTAGAAACTGAACTCTCCGGAATACCGGCGGCAGTCAGCTGACTCAAGGCGGCAGTTACCCAGGCATCCGAAGGCTCGGTGGCAACACCCGAAAGTCCAATGATGTATTGTTGCTTTTCAAAAGAAGCCAGGAAGAACGCCTTATCCTTATGGATGGGACCATTGACCTGAAACCCATAGTTTTGATTGCGCAGCGGCGGGGCCTTTGTGCCGGGCGCGGGGGTGAAGAAGGGCGATTTCGCACTGTAAAATTCATTGCGGTTGTAGTAGTACGCCGAACCGTGTAGCACGTTCCCGCCGGACTTGGTGACCAGGTTTACAGTACCACCCGCATTGCGTCCAGCCTCAGCACCGGACTGTGTTTGCGAGGAGAATTCCTCAATCGAATCGATCGGCAGCACCACGCCAGCGATTCCCGAAACGCCGCCCTGATTGACGGCCGGAATGTTGTGCCAGAAGTCGTTGTTGTCCACGCCGTCGATTTGCCAGTTCATTTGATTTGGGCGCGTCCCGTTGAGCGAGCCGAAGCCGCCCACTGAGTAGCCGCCGTAACCCGGCGCGGTCGCGATCAGTTGCGTGAAGTCACGTCCATTCAGCGGAACGTCTTGCACGACGTCGGCGGCAATCGTCATATTCTGCGTTTGCGTTGTCGTGTCGAGGGTGAGGGCGGCCGCCGAAACCTCCACCGTTGTGGCTTGCTGCTGCAGTGATAGCTTGACGTTCAGCGTGTAGATCGTACCGGCGATTACTTCGACCTTGTCCACGGTATACACGGGAAAGCCCGATGCCGTGACCGTTACCTTATAAAAGCCGAGCGGAATATCCTGGAAAGAGAACTGACCTTCACTGGTTGTTACCGTATTGTGGTCAATGCCGGTTGCGGATTCCGTGGCTTTCACCGCCGCGTTGGGAACCGACGCGCCCGACGGATCTGTCACCGTTCCGTTAATCGCGCCACGGAACGTCTGCGCTGTCACCCCCACAGCGAGCGAAAGAACAACAAGAACTACCAAGACTAGGCGCTTCATATGCTCAACACCCCCTCATCGAGTTCAATCTACAACCCACAGCACCGGCGTCCCCCGACCCGCTCGGTAAACGCCCGAAAAAACAAATTGCACCGCGCACCAATTGTTTTCTGTTTGTGGATAGTGACCTGTTTGCAAAATCAAGGACAAGCCCCCCGGACCAGCTCGCCCTTACGTAACAAAAAACAATTCAGCAATACGACCAATATGGCTGAGGTTCATGAGTTTTAACTCTCTGATGCCCGTCTGTCAAGGAGAATGAATTTCATTCGACGAACCCAAAAATTTCATCGTCTGCCCGCTCTTGGAGCGCGTTTTTTCGTTGACACAGCCACGAAAATTTGTGTCTTTTCAACGCATTCCTCTGCGATGGAATGCCTCTATCCAGTTCTGACCTCTTCCTGCTACCGTCTTGGAAGAATTTTATTTCAACTAACTTTGGAGCCCCTCATGGCCACATTCGGATTGATCGAATACAACGACGCCTCTACCGAAGTCCGCGCCATTTACGACGACATCATGGCCACGCGCAAAACCGATTGGATCAACAATTTCTGGAAGGCCATCGCGCACGATCCCGTTTTGCTCAAGCGTACCTGGGAAAGCATCAAGCAAATTATGGCGCCCGGCGCGCTCGATCCTCTAACCAAAGAAATGCTTTACATCGCCGTCAGCGTCACCAACAATTGTAACTACTGCATCGCTTCGCATACCGCTTCCGCCTTTGGCAAAGGCATGACCCACGCCATGTTCAAGGAACTGCAAGCCGTCATCGGCATGGCCAACGAAACCAACAAGCTCGTCACCGGCTATCAGGTCGAAGTCGACCAGCGTTTCCAGGCTCCTCTTCCGCGATAATTCCACAAGTTTTCTCCTCTCTGCGCTTTTCGAAAGTCCCGCTCGCAACGTCTAGCTCTCCGCGAAATTAGCCTGTCCGTGCGGACAGGTGTTTCTGCCGCACCGTAGTACGCACGTACTATGGTTGGCTCTCTCCAGCGAGGCGGAACATATAGATGTTACCGGGGAGCCCTGTTTCGAGCGGGGCGTGTCCGAAAGTCTAGCTTCGTGAGTGTGCCAGCCATGCCTCCTACCGCGAAAGACGCCGAAAACTTGGCCGCCAAGCCGGACGGGGCTGCGCGAGCCGCGTCAGGTTCCGCTCTGCCCGCCGACTCAGCGATCAAGCAGCAGCCCGTCGCGCTGGAAGTTCCCGTGAGCGTCAATGGCGCGCGCGCTGTGGACGGCAGCGACAAGCGCGAGCCTTTCTCCGAGTCCACCAAGACTGTCCTGATTTTCGGCAGTGGCGCCGTGATCCGCCTTTCTTCTTCCGTTGCTCCGGGACAATTGCTTTTTCTCACCAACGAAAAAACAAAGAAAGAGGTTGTCTGCCAGGTCGTCAAATCCAAGAACTATCGCAGAGTCAGCGGCTACGTCGAACTTGAATTTACGGAGTCCGTGGTCGGCTTCTGGGGGATGCGTTTTCCAGGTGACCGTATCGGTTCCGCCCCGCAGCAGGTGACGCCCGCGCCGCCAGTGAGTGTCACTCCCAGCGTCCTTCCGGCGAAGCCTGTCGTTCCAGTTTCCGCTGTTGCTGTTAAGGACGCCGCCCCAAAGCCATCTGAAACGAAAACCGTTATTCCTGCGGTGACCAAGCCAGAGGATTTGCTGCCGCAGAAACCAGTCGCGCCTGTTGCGCCGCTCTCGTCCACACTGTCCTCGTCTTTCGATCCTGAAGCTCCGCTCAGCGTTCGCACAACACCGCCTCCTCCACCTGTCGTTCCGGTTGTGCTGGCCGTGCCGGTTTCCCCCGTTCCGGAGCCACCGGTGAATTACGCGCCCGCGCAACCCAGCGCTCCTGTGCTCATCGATTCGCCCCGCGCTTCGGAAGTGCAAGCCTCCTTTCTGGAGCCAGCCAAGGCGCCGGCCGCTCCGGTAGTGTCCGCTGTCACGAATCTGCTCGCGCTCTTCGAAGGCAAACCGGCTGTTCCTGAGGTCGATCCTCCTCCCGCGGTACAGATTTGCGTTGACACGGAAACCGAGACGCTCAAGAAGCACACCGCGCGCCTTCAGGAAGAGCTTTCGCACATTGCGTTCTCAGGAGAGGCGCCTGAAACAGTTTTCGTGCAGATTCCGCAAGCATCTTCCGTGGTCATACAAAAGGAACTTGCGGAAAACGCCGCAAAAGCATTCGAGCAATCCAAAATTCATGCGCCTGAACCAGGGCCCGCGCCTCCCGCACGCGTCGAGCCCGTGAAGCTTGAGTCCCAGTCCGCGAAGTCGTTACTCGACGACGAAGAGTTGAAAATCCCGGCTTGGCTCGAGCCTCTCGCTCGCAATGCGGCCACGCCTTCTTCGGCCCAGGAACCGGTCGATAGGGAAAAGGCCAAGCGCTTTTCCGAACCGCCTGAGGTAGAAGAAATTGCCGCGGAAACCGTCTCGCCCGCGGAAGGACTGCATCTCTCCGAGCTGCCGCTTCCCACATTTGGCAGCGCGCTTCCCCTCGACGAAGTTAGGATCACACGTGAAAGCCGGCCCAAGAGTTCGGGGAAGGGGCTCTTACTTGGAGCGATTGCCGCCGGTGTCCTGGCGCTTGCTGGCGGCGGCTGGTGGTATATGCAACAGCAGTCGGGCCGCGTTCAGGCAGGTTCGGAGTCCGCGTCGAACGTGCAGGCCTCCGTCGCCTCCCTTCCTGCCGTGAGCTCGCCTTCACAACCTCACGAGAATGTTCTGCCTCAGGCGAATCCTCCGGCGCAATCAAGTCCGGCGGTCACAAACGCTTCCGCCCAAACCAAATCGAGCTCGAATAGTCTAAGCGTTGTTCCGGCAGTTCAATCGGTGCCGCCAGCTCGCAATTCGCAGCCTATCTCGAATCCGGCAAACTCTGGCGCGAGTGCGGCGGCGCCCGCTTCGGCCCAACCGCCTGTGGAGGAGCCGAAGAAACCCGTCCTCGGCGAAGTTCGTCTCGCGAAACCCAAAGTCTCGCCGGGCCGGCACACGCAGACCGTGGGAGAGCCTGACGCTGGCATCAATCTAAACAGTGACGACCAGCCAGCCGCGGAAGGGCTTAACAGTGGCTTGGCCGTCAGCAACAACCAGCCATCGGCGCCAGCCGCCCCGCTTCCCGTTGGCGGTGATGTAAAACAGGCAAAGCTCATTTCTTCCGTGCCTCCGGTTTATCCGACGCTTGCCAAGAACCAGCATGTGTCCGGCAACGTCACCGTTGACGCGCTGATCGACGCCAACGGGCGTGTGACCACAATGAAGGTTGTCTCCGGCCCCACCTTGCTGCAACAGGCAGCCATGGACGCGTTGAAGCAGTGGAAATATCAGCCCGCATCGCTCGACGGCAAGCCCGTCGCCATGCACCTCACGGTCACCGTCCAGTTCCGCTTGCCGTAATGTTTCTCACCCCTAGTTCATTTACACCATTGGTGTGCCTTCGCGTTCGAGTGGCGTTTCTTTCAGCACAACGTCGCTTGCGGGATGCCGGGCAGGTTCGTATACTGGCGGCCCGGCCAATTGGCGGTTCCTGCGGTGGGGTAGACCGCTGGCGCTCACCTTCCTTGGCCTGACAAACAGAGCTGACGTAGCCGAAGCATTGATTCTGCTCTGAAATCCAGCGAAGAGAGATTTCTCTGCGCGAGAAAACGCGTCGAGAGGAAGCGTACTCACTCCGTTCGCAAATGACGGAAGCAGGGCTGTCCGTACCAAAGGAGAATTTTCGCATGTCGCAAGCTCCCATGCCGGAAGAAATGAACGTCTACCAGAACGCCGAAGCGCGTTTCGAGGTCGCCGCGGAAAAGCTGGGGCTCGAACAAGGGCTATATCGCTATCTCAAGTATCCAAGCAAGGAAATCACGCTCTACATTCCCATCGGCATGGATAACGGAACACTCGAAGTCTTCACGGGATATCGCGTGCTGCATTCCACGGTGCGCGGGCCGGGCAAAGGCGGAATCCGTTTTGCTCCTGATGTTTCCATCGACGAGGTGCGCGCGCTGGCGACCTGGATGACTTGGAAGTGCGCCGTAGTGAATATTCCTTTCGGCGGTGCCAAGGGCGGAGTGATCTGCGATCCAAGGAAAATGTCGCGTGGCGAACTTGAACGGCTTACCCGCCGTTATACCGCCGAACTGGCGAACTGGCTCGGTCCCGAGCGCGACGTTCCGGCGCCTGACGTGGGCACCGGCGAGCAAACCATGGCTTGGGTGATGGACACTTACGCGATGCACGTTGGTCAAGCCACCACCGCCGTCGTCACCGGTAAGCCCATCGAACTCGGCGGCTCGCGCGGCAGGCGCGAGGCCACCGGCCGAGGCGTGATGATCTGCTGCGATAAGGCCCTCGCGAAACTCGGCATCAAGAAGCAAGGCTGCCGCGTCGTGGTGCAAGGTTTTGGCAACGTAGGTTCCTTGGCTGCGGATCTCATGCAGAAAGCCGGCTACAAAATCATCGGCCTCGCGGACATTGGCGGCGGTCTTTACAACGAAAAAGGCTTTGACGTCCCGAAGGTGATCGATTGGGTGTATACGCAGAAGAAGCCGCTTCAGGAATTCCCAGGTGGCGGAACGAAGATGAGCGCGCGCGACGTTCTCTTCCAGCCCTGCGAGATCGCTATTCCCGCGGCCATCGAAAATCAGATCACCGAGAAAAACGCCAATCAGGTCAAGGCGAAAATTCTTTGCGAGGGCGCCAACGGCCCTACGACCTGGCAAGCTGACGCGATTATCGACGCCAAAGGAATTTTCACTGTACCGGATATTCTTGGAAACGCCGGCGGTGTTACCGTCAGCTATTTCGAATGGGTCCAGGACCGCCAGGGTTTCTTCTGGCGTGAAAGCGAAGTGAACGAGCGCCTTTTCGACATCATGGAAAATGCCTTCGACGAAGTGGTGCGCTTTGCGGAATTGCACAAAGTCAACAACCGCATTGCCGCCTATATGCTGGCCATCGACCGCGTCGCCAGCGCCCTCAAGCTTCGCGGTATTTATGCCTAGCTTCTGGAGGCAACTTGTATTAGTTTCTTTTCCGCTCCCGCCGTTCTAATGAGGCCGGCAGGAGCCATTCCGTAACTCCGCTACGGAATGTGCCTGGATCAACTCAAACTGAACGGCTCGGAAAGACACTCTGAGCCAGGAAGGAGACCGCCCGTGACCCCGGACTCACTCTTATCAGGCCACGCGAAAAGCGAAGAGCAGCACCGCCGCGATATTTGTGTCGCCGGACGATGGATGTACGAGCGCGGACACATCGTCGCTTGCGAAGGAAACATTTCCGTGCGTCTCGATGACGGCAGCATTCTCACCACTCCTACCTGCATGAACAAAGGGATGCTTTCTCCCGAAGATCTCGTTATCACCGATTTGCAAGGCCGGCAGCTCTCCGGCGACCGGAAGTTTTCCTCCGAACTGGCGATGCACCTTTTGTTTTACCGTATGCGGCCGGATGTGATGGCTATTTGCCACGGGCATCCACCCACGGCCACTGGTTTTGCTGTCGCCGGGCGCGCGCTGAATTATGCCCTGCTTCCCGAAGTCGTCGTTGGGCTTGGACAGATTCCCCTGGTGCAATACGCCACGCCGGGAACTCAGGAGTTGAGCGAGGCCATCGAGCCGTTTGTGCCGCACTATGACGCGCTCCTTCTTGCCAACCATGGCGCCGTAACTTGCGGCCCGGATTTGCTAACCGCGTTCTTTCGAATGGAGACCATCGAGCACAGCGCGAAAATCACGCTGGCCGCGGAAATGGCCGGTGAGCCTGCGTTGCTCTCCAGCCGCGAAGTTGCCAAACTCATGGCCGCGCGTCCACGCTATTTTGTTTCGCCACCGCCGGGCGGCGGAGCGGAATTGCCCATCACCCGCGACAGCGGAGAAAATTCCGGCGATGATGTGACGCTGACGCGCAGCGAACTCGATGCCCTGATCGACGAAGCCGTGCGCAAGGACCGCACTCGCCGCTGAAATGAGCAGCACTGCCAAGTTTTTCCAGTTCATTCAAACCAGGGACACCGCTGCAGCCAAACGAATGCTGGCGGCCGAACCCGAATTGGCAGGCGCCCGCAACGAAAAAGGACAATCGGCTTTGTTGCTGACCGCGTACAGCGGCAACAAGGAACTTTGCGATGTCCTGATGGCTTGCGGAGTTCCGCTTGAGCTGCACGAAGCCGCGGCGCTGGGGCGGCTGGAGCGCGTAAAACAGCTCGTTGAAGAAATGCCGGCTGAGGCCAAGACCTACTCGCCCGATGGGTTTCCTGTGTTCGCGCTGGCGGCCGTGTTTGGCCACCTTGAAGTTGCCGAGTACTTGTTTTCGAAGGGCGCGGACATCAACGCGGCAGCGACAAATGGAACAGGCTACAACGCGCTGACCGGAGCCGTAGCCAGCGGCCACACTGCGATTGTTTCGTGGCTCCTGGCCAACGGCGCGGACCCGAATTACCGTTACGGAAACGGCTTCTCCCCGCTTCTTACCGCCGCCGCGAATGGCCATCTGGGAATCGTGAGCATCTTGCTGGCCAGCGGCGCCGATTTGCACGCCAAGACCAATGATGGAAAGACCGCGCTCGGCTTCGCGCAGGAGCGCGGTCAGGCCGAGGTCGCCGAGTTTTTGCGTAGCCATGGAGCCGCGTAAGAGGGTCCGGGAAATGTCAGCGCGCATTAAAGTTGCAGTCCTCATCGTTTTCGTTCTCTGCTTCTTTCTCTGGCCTTCTAGAAAGTTCTTTGCCCAGGAGAAAGGAGGAGCCATGGCATTGCGCATTACAAGTCCGGATTTTTCGGACGGAGAAGTGATCCCCAAGAAATTTACCTGCGATGCGCAGGACGTCTCCCCGAAACTGGAATGGAAAGGGCCGCCTGCAAATACCGAGAGCTTCGCGCTCATCATGGATGATCCCGACGCCCCAGGGGGCACTTGGGTGCACTGGGTCTTATATGACGTTCCCGCGGACGGAAGGGAACTTCCGGAGAAGCTGCCGAGCCAAGAGCAGCTTGCCAGCGGCTCGCGCCAAGGCCGAAATGATTTCGGCAAAATCGGCTACGGCGGGCCGTGTCCGCCGCCGGGTAAGCCACACCGATATTTTTTCAAACTGTATGCGCTCGATACGAAGCTGAACCTCAAACCAGGCGTTACAAAGGCTGACTTGGAACGGACGATGAAGAGCCACATCGTTGCCCAAGCCGAACTCGTTGGCAAATACGGGCGGTGACGTCCGACTTCGCGTTGACGGGCGAAAGAAAAGCGGCAATACTGGCGAGCGATGATTGGCCAGCTCCGCGGACGGCTCGCCGAAAAAAGACCGAATCAGGTGCTCGTCGACGTGGGCGGCGTAGGGTACGTCGTGCAAGTGCCGCTTTCTACGTACGCCGCTTTAGGCGAGCTGCATACTGAAGTGACCCTCCTGATCCACACCCATGTGCGCGAAGATGCGCTGGCGCTGTACGGATTTGTCTCCGCGCGCGAAAAGCATTTTTTTGAGATGCTGCTTTCGGCTTCCGGGGTGGGACCGGCGCTGGCGCTGAAAATTCTGAGCGGGATGAGTGTTGAAGAACTCGTGCCGGCGATTCGCGGAAGTGACCTGGGGCGGTTGACGAGAATTCCCGGCGTGGGCCGCAAGACAGCGGAGCGCATGGTCGTGGAGTTGAAGGACAGGCTGGAAGCCGTGGCCGTGGAAACGGAGAAACCGGCGGCCTCTTCGCCCGCAGGGATTGAAGCGGATGTTATTTCGGCGCTGGTGAATCTGGGATACGACAGCCGCGCCGCGGAAACCGCCGTCGCGGAAGCGAAGCGCGAAGCCGGTGCCGGAAATTTTGAGAAGTTGCTGCGCGGCGCGTTGCAGTCGTTGAGCGCCCCGAAGGGACGAGCGGCGCGTGGAGTATAATTCTGTCGCGCTGTCATCCTGAGTGCATCCGACGAGGATGTGCGAAGGATCTAAGGTTTCTCACGCCCTGTGCAGGTGCTCGGCGATGGGTCAGATGAGATTCTTCGGCGAACCTCATTGGTTCGCCTCAGGATGACAAGCCTAGGCACCTTGGCTGACTACGATGGCGGATGGAACGGCAAAACGGATGATGCACCAGCGGCAACCGGAGCGCATTGTGTCCGGGCAGGCGCTTGACGAAGACGCGCGCATCGACGTGAGCGTGCGGCCGAAGCGCCTCGACGAATACATCGGGCAGAAGCGCGTCAAAGAGAACATTCAGATTGCCATCGACGCCGCGCGAAGCCGCGGCGAAGCACTGGACCACGTGCTGCTCTACGGACCGCCAGGTCTTGGAAAAACCACGCTGGCGCAAATCATCGCCAATGAATTGAACGTGCCGATCAAAACCAGCGCCGGCCCGTTGCTGGAGCGCAAAGGCGACTTGACCGCGATATTGACCGCGCTCGAAAAAAAAGAAGTCTTCTTCCTGGATGAAATTCACCGCTTGCAGCCTGCGGTGGAAGAAGTGTTGTACCCGGCGATGGAAGATTTTCGTGTGGACCTGATTATCGGCCAGGGTCCGGGCGCGCGGATTCATCCCTTTCCATTGGGACATTTTACTTTGATCGGCGCGACGACTCGGGCGGGTTTGATTACCGCGCCGCTGCGCTCGCGCTTCGGCATCGTGCACCGGCTCGATTTTTATGAGCCGGCGGATTTGCTGATCATCATTCACCGCTCGGCGAAAATCCTGAACATCCAGATGGATGAAGGTGGCGCGGAAGAAATCGCCGGCCGTTGCCGCGGCACACCGCGGATCGCCAACCGTTTGCTGCGGCGCGCGCGCGATTTTGCGGAAGTGCGCGCTGCGGGCCGCATCACGCGAGCCGTTGCGCAGGAAGCGCTGCAAATGCTGGGCGTGGACGAACGCGGCCTCGATGAAGTGGACCGCAACTTGATGATCGCTCTTCTCGATAAGTATGGGGGCGGCCCCGTAGGCCTCGGCACGCTTGCTGCCGCGCTCTCCGAAGAAGAAGACGCTATCGAAGAGATGTACGAGCCCTACCTGATGCAAATCGGCATGATCGACCGCACGCCGCGCGGCCGTGTGGCCACGCAAAGCGCGTACGAATATTTCGGCCGCGAAGTGCCCCGCCGCCAACCGCGACTCTTCTGAAAAAAGTCGGCGGTTGACAGTCTCCCAGGCCGGGACCTTCGTTCGTTTTCAGTCTTGAATTTCTACTAACGGTTGGACGTCGCGCGCAACCTTCGCGGCGATCTCGTCCTGGGCAACTTCCAGGTCGTAACGTGTTTGGAGATTCATCCAGAAAGTCGGGCTGTTGTTGAAGTATCTGGCAAAGCGTAGCGCCGTGTCCGCCGTTATGCCGCGGCGTTCGTTCACGATATCCGCGATTCGCGCCACGGGCGCGCTCAAGGCCATGGCCAACTTGTTCATGCTCAGTCCGAGAGGACCCATGAACTCCTCGCGCAGAATCTCTCCCGGATGCACGGGCTTCAGCCTTTTCGACATGATTGCTCCCAGCGTTGCTCCATTATCCCACTTCAACTTACTTGCGTTTGGGTTTTTTGCGGGTGCGGGCGTACTTGAGGGCGATCAAGCCCTTCGAGAAAGTTTTATTTTCGATGAGAGTAAATTCGCGTTGGGGAAAGCCGCTCGGAAAAAGCGGGCGGCCTTCGCCAATCAAGACGGGAACGATTCCGATATAAAGTTCGTCGACTACGTCGTCTTTGAGGAAGTCGCGCGCGAGTTCGCCGCCGCCCATCAACCAGATATTTTTTCCAGGGCGCTTCCGGAGGTTCTCGATGAAAGTTTTCGGGGATTCGTTGACGAAGGTGACGCCGCCGCGCTCACCGGGCGGTTGCGAATGGGAGAAGACGTAATTCTTCATCTTTGAGCCGCTGAAGCCGCCTCCGCCCATTTTGAGTGCATCGTCGTAGGTTTTGCGCCCCAGGACGGCCGTATCGATGGTGGCGAAGAATGGGCCCATCGAATAGTCTTTGGGCATGAAGAGAAAGTCGACCGCTCCATCGGGGCGGGCGATATAGCCATCGAGGCTGATGCCTAGGCCGAGGACCACCTTGCGCATGGGCGGGATTCTAAACCTGAAATCCGAAGTTGCAGAGAGATTTCATCGGCTGCGGTGGTACCGCAGGCGATGGCGCAGAGTTCTCCGCTCCGGGACGGCAAGAACCCGCCGTCCCTGCGGTCGAAATGACAGGGGGGCGTCTTGCGTCCCCGAAAAGGATTGCACGAGTGTTTCGAATTGGGCTAACGTGCGCTTCGGCGCGAAACGTGCTGAAACGTAGGAGGGAATTCGTCATGAGGAAGATGATTCTCGCGGTGGTTAGCGCGGCGCTGCTGTCGCGCGGGGCTTACGGGCAGGACGCGGCCTCCGGAACACATTCTTGCGAGGATCTGGCGCAATTGGAATTGCTCGGAGCGAGAATCCTTTCGGCGGAGACGGTCGCCGCCGGAGCGTTCACGCCGCCAAATGTTTCTCCACGGGGGGGAGGAGATAGTTCTTTCTACAAAATGGTTCCTGCGTTCTGCCGGGTGGTGGCGGAAGCCGCGCCGAGCGCTGATTCCTCGATCAAGATCGAAGTGTGGATGCCCGCGAATGGCGACAATGGCGGCGGATGGAACGGGAAGCTGCAAGGCCGGGGCAACGGAGGATTCTCCGGAGAAATTAGTTACCCGCAATTGGGAATCGGCGTTTCGCAAGGTTATGCCATGACCGGCACGGACGGGGGCCACTCCGGAGATGCAACTTACGCGAGTTGGGCGCTGGGACATCCTGAAAAGGTAGCGGACTTCGGATACCGGGCAATCCACGAAATGACGCGCGTGGCGAAGGCGGCGGTCAAGGCTTACTACGGCAAGGATATGCAGCATTCGTATTTCTGGGGTTGCTCGAACGGAGGGCGGCAAGCGTTGATGGAGGCACAACGCTTTCCGGAAGACTACGATGGGATTCTGGCGGGAGCGCCGGCCAATTACTTTACACACTTGCTGACGAAAGCGCTTGCGGATTCGCAGGCGACCACGCTGGATCCCGCAAGCTACATCCCGGCGAGCAAATTGCCGGCGATTGCAAGCGCGGTGAACGCGGCCTGCGACGCCCAGGACGGCGTGAGCGACGGCATCGTGAGCGACCCGAAGAAGTGCCACTTCGATCCTGCGGTATTGGTTTGCAAGGAAGGTGACTCGGAGAAGTGCCTGACCGCGGCGCAGGTGATCGCGCTGAAAAAATTGTATGAAGGGCCGAACGACTCGAGAGGACGGAAGATTTTTCCGGGGTACGTGCCCGGAGCGGAAGAGGGACCCGGAGGATGGGAAACGTGGATCACTGGGCCGGCTCCGGGCAAAAGCTTGCTGTTCGCGTTTAGTGGCGGATATTTCTCCAACTTCGTTTATGGGAAGGCGGACTGGAATTATAAGGACGCCAGCGTCAATGAAGCGATGAAAGCGGCTGACGAGAAGACCGCGAAAATACTGAACGCAACGGACCCCAACCTAAAGGCATTCAAGGCGCGAGGAGGGAAGTTGATCCTCTATCACGGTTGGAACGATGCGGCGATTTCCGCGCTCAACACGATCAACTATTACAACGATGTGTTGCGCAAGATGGGGGCGCGGAAGTCCGAGGCATTCGCGCGGCTCTACATGGTGCCGGGGATGCAGCACTGCGGCGGTGGTCCAGGAACCGATTCCTTCGGACAGGGAATGGCCGACGCGAGGGATGCGCAGCACAACGTGGAGACAGCGCTCGAACAGTGGGTCGAGAAGGCAATTGCGCCAAACGCGATCGTCGCGACGAAGTACCAGGGCAGAGGCGCTTCCACGGGCGTGAAGATGACGCGGCCCCTGTGTCCCTATCCGCAGATTGCGAAGTACAAAGGCACGGGCGATACGAACGACGCGGGCAATTTTGTTTGCACGGCGGAGAGCAAGTGAACGAAAAACAATTGAATCGGAGGGGAGATAGCATGTCACAGAAACTTATGGTGAGATTTGTTGCTGCGGTGATGGTTGCGCTCGGCGTGGTGGCGAGCGCGGTAGCGCAAATGCCGAATCCGTATGGCGTGGCCATCAGCCTGGAAAATGCCAAGAAGGCAGCGGAACCGGCGCTGGCGGAGGCGGCGAAAAATAATTGGAGAGTGGCGGTGGCGATCGTTGGTCCGGCGGGCACGCTCATTTACTACGAGAAAATGGACAACACACAGCTTGGCAGCGCGGAAGTGGTTATTGATAAGGCTCGCACGGCAGCACTCTTCAAGCGGCCGACGAAGGCATTTCAGGACGCGCTGGCGGCCGGAGGAGAGGGTCTGCGGATCCTCACACTGAAGGGCGTAGTGGCGGCGGAAGGTGGAATTCCTTTGGTGATGGACGGAAAGATCGTGGGCGCAATCGGCGTTAGCGGCGCGACGAGCGCGCAGGACGCGCAGTGCGCCAAAGCCGGTGCGGACACGATTAAATAGATTCTCCCAATGACAAAGAATGGTTGAAAAAACAGTCTACTTGTCGCTCGGCTCGAATGTGGGAGACCGCGCCAGGAACTTGCTAGCGGCGATCGATGAGTTACCACATGCGGGCGTGGCGGTGAAAAAAGTTTCGTCGTTCTATGAAACTGAGCCTGTGGATTTGCGAGAACAGCCGTGGTTCTTGAATTGCGTTGTGGAAGTGGCAACGCATTTCGATCCGATGACGTTGTTGCGGGCGCTGCGCGAGATCGAGACGAAAATGGGAAGCAAGAAGCTGGTGGCGAAAGGGCCGCGACTGATCGATATAGACATCTTGCTTTATGGTTCGGAGACGGTTAACACGCCGGAATTGCAGGTGCCGCATGCGCGGATGCATCTGCGGCGGTTTGCGCTGGTGCCTCTGGCGGAAATTGCGCCGAAAGCGGTACACGCCGGTCTGAAGATAACGGTTGCCCAATTGCTCGAACGAACGGCGGATCGCAGCGCCGTACGAAAGTTGGAGTAGGGGCACGATATATCGTGCCCCTTCGGCTACATCCAACGAAACAGCGTCAACTGGTGCGATGGAGCAGCAGCCGGTGCAGCGTGATGGGTTTGGGCTGGAGGGCGTCTAGCTCGATTTGGGCGAGCTGGCCTTCCTTGATTTCGCGCCAGCGGTAAACGCCCGGCTCGGTTTCCTGGGTTTCGCGGCCGTTCAAGCGGCGCAAGAACTCAGTGGCGTTATCGCGTGAGGCCGCCTGGCGATACGTAGGGCGGGTCAGAGCTTCCACTGCATAACTGCGCAGAAGCTTGCGCCAGTAGTGATCGAAGAGATCGCCGGAAGCGAAGATGTCGCTCCAGGCGACCTCGCCGCCGTAAGCAACGACCACGCCGACAACGCGCTCATTCTTCAAACCGGAAGTGGCTTGGACAAAGCGCCGCTGCGCTTCGTTCACGAAGTCATCGATGGAGACGCCGACAGCTTGCGAAACGTAAATTTTTTCGTAGGCTTCCGTGCGCCCATTGCCGGCAATGGCGGCTTGAAGATTGTCCGAAGATATCTGCGGGCGAGGAGCGGATGGGGCTGACTTAGCCGTGGTGCCGCTGCGGACGGCATCCCAAACTTCAGCTTGCTTCTGATCGACGGCAGCTTTTTCGCGGACGCTGGGATGGACGATGGTATTCGCGGCGGCAAATTGCGCGGCGCCGGTCCAGCGGCCGTGCTCGACGCAGAAGACGTCGAGAGGCAGCGGAGGCGCGCCGACGGGAACGATGCGATCCTTGCCGATGACGCGATCCTGCTTGCCGCCGCTGACGAGTTCGCCAGCGAGAAGTAGCAACGGGCGGCGGCTGCGATTGATCAGGACAAGTTGGTTGACGGAAGCGCCGGTGTTGTGCTGCGGAAGATAGACGGGACGGCCGTCGCGCGAGCGCTGCAGGACCTGCGCGCCTTGCTCGGCGACAGTCACTTCGCCGGTCGCGAGACCTTCCTCGAGCGTAAGAAAAGGACTGGTGTCCTGACTCTGGGAGCTGACGACAGGGAAGATGGAGATGTTTTCGTAGACGACGGGATCGAGCAATCGCCATTCGCCCTCGGGCCGGGAAGGAAGGGCTGATGGTGAGCCCGGCGTTGGTCCTACAAAAGCCAGGCCACCGAGGGCGGTGATCCCAAGCAGTCCGCCGATCAGGGCGGCGAAAATCGAACGTTCCATAAAAGCCTCCTGTGCGTCAGCCCCGGCCCGGTCAGAGCAAACCAGCGGGGACACGACTCAGGGTTAGAACGCGCTCGTGTGAATTCCTTGCATCAACTTGTTATGGAAAACTTCAGGCGAATAGTTTAGCGGTTGGGGTCGCCGAGGTTGATACGGGGCTTGCGCCTGGATTTGGACAATTCGCCTTCCTGCTTCTCGTATTCGGCGAGTTCTTCGTCGGTATATGAGAAGGTATCGCGCGAAGCAAACATGGAGTTACGCCCAGCTTGTTTCTTCTTCTTGCGTAACGCGCCGAATTCGTGGCGGACCTGCCGGATTGGGCCTTCGATGGCCTTCACTTCGACGAGCAGATCACTGACTTTTTCGAGAAAGTCGTGAAGGTGGTAAGGGCGAAGCACATAGGGGAGCCGCGCGGCTTCCAAGTGAGTCACGTATTGGCTGCTAGTCGCCTCTGGAATAAGGTACAGGACGCGAATGCGGGCGCCATCCGCCGCAGAAACGCTCGCGAGCTCGCGCAGGATGACGAAGGCGTGACCGTCGACCCCTGTCAGAACCACATTGGCAATCACGAGAGACCATTCCCCGGTCTTCAACTCCGCGAGGAGCATTTTGGTGTCGGAGACGACCCGGACTCGCCATCCCTCGGAATCCAAGATCTGTTTGACCGCGCTCGCGCCTTGGGCATTGTCGTCGAGGACGAGAATGCCCACCTGCTGGGGAGTAGCTGTGGGACTAGTACTCATGATACCAAGTATACGCTCAATGCCACAGACAGCGGTAAGGAATCAAGAGGCTGCGACGTATGGGGCAAGGGCGCTCTGGTGGCTCTGAACTGGCGGGTAGAAGCCTCCGCTATTGGCCGATTGCCAGAGAGGTGCCCGAGACGTATTTTTGCAAGCCGATGCCATCCCAAAACATGTGATAAGTAGCGTAACGCCGTGCAGAATCCGCGCCGGTGAAGAAGATTTGGAAGCCGTCGCGGGACCATTCTGCATTTTGCGACAGCATATTCAAGGGGCACAGAAGGGTACGCCGTTTCGAGCGAATTTCGTACAAGAAAAAGCCAAAACTACCCCCAGTGTGGGTGTCGGAGGGAACACTTGCGGGCGGCTTCAGCCACTCTGCGGAAACGAGAAGCAGATCTGGATTTAGGGGATGGACGCGAAACGTGCCGGCACTGGAAGAGCCGAAAGCATCACCGAGAATGTCCTTCTCGGGGATCGCCTGTTGGATTGTACCGGTATCGGTCACCCAGGAGAGTTGCTGCAGGTCGTCCACGAGAATCGTTTGAGTATCAACCCATCCGTGGATTGCAACAATATCGCCTGGGAAAACGGAAGCCGCGGTCTCCGGGGAAGCGATTGGCGCGGACCACAAATGCCACTTGCCATCGACGAATTTCATGAATGCGAATCGCGCGTCGTCAAGCGACCAGAAAGCCTGCTGGACCTGCCCGCGAACGAGTTCGGTGGACTTCTCGGTAGCGAAGTCGTAGAGAAAAATGGCGCGGTCTTCCGGTTTGTCCTCGTGCGTGTAGAGAAGCCGCTTGCCATCATGGGAAACCGCTAATTGAGAACCCTCCGAACCAATCAAATGATTTGTGGCGCCACGCTTGAAAACGATTTTTCCGGCAAGATTCAGGTAAGCCGCAGAAACCGGGGACTTGAAACTGGTGACAGAGGATGCGGGGACGGGAGGTTTCTTCTTGGCGTCATCTTCTTCTTCCTGGTCGGGCTGATTGTTGATCCTGGGGAAGAGTTCGGCAGCGATGCGACCGCAGCCGGTCATCGAGCCGAGCTGCGCATGTTCGACGGAGGCGCGGAAGGAATACTTTCCTGAGGGTGGCGGAGTGAGAGTCAGGGTGTCGTTCTTGGCATCGGTACATGCTTCGCGCGTCAGGTGAATGGCGACTGCCGCGCCAGTGGCGGAATCCTTGGCGTGATATGTCCAGGAATCAGCTGCGGCTTCGTGGGTGACGTCGGCGGCCTCCAGCGGGATAGGCGGATACCCGGGGCGATCCATGCGTTCAGGGCCTTTCAGTCCAATGCGCAAGCTCCAGTTCGGATCGTTGCCAAAGGCCAGGATGAATATGGGGTAGTGGGTCGATTGAGGGGCCGCAGGACCCGCAGGCAGCTTCTTTGGGGCCTGAGGGGTCTGGCCGAAAGAAAGCGCAGGCAGCCCCGCAAGAAGCAGGGGTGTGGCGAGCAAAACCTTTCTGGGCCCCTTATGCATGTGGACGGCGGTTCCCGGAGAAAGAGGATACCTTGTGGCAGCGAGGGAGGCAATTGGCTGCCGGGCTCAGCGGAAGGCCGCGTATCCAGGGAGGTACTGTGGGAGGGGAAATGCCAGAGGGAGCTTAGACGAATAAAAAGCGAAATATTTTGCTTGACTAAGCGAACAAAAAGCGAAATAATTCGACTGTGCTTAGAGGTGGGCTATGCCTCCAGTTCACTCCCCAACGGCGCCAAGTTTTCGGACTCGACGCCGCCACGTTTCACCAACCACAGCAGGACTCTTTCCTGAGTGCCCTGATGCCAAAAGCCCAAAACAAGTGGTCCAAAGTCCTGCCCGGACAGAGGACCGACGCGGCAGCATTTCAGATCGAGAGACGACGGATTGCCCCCCGGCGTCCACGACCCAAAGTGGAAACCAAAACCGCAAAGCGGGTCCGGTCCGAAATGATGCCGTGGTGCCCCCTGAACGCGCTAACGCGCGACTGGTCGGCATAGCCCGCCTCGCAGCATTTTCCCCGCCCGCGGAGACAGGGCGGAAGTCCGCGGAAAAGCCAGAATATTTTGTGTTGCCGGTGAAGTCGATCCTGAACCGGTGCGATTCGGACCGCGTGCCATTCGAATGGACGATCAACCCGTATAGAGGATGCGAGTTCGCCTGCAAGTATTGCTACGCGCGGTACACGCACGAATACATGGAGCTGGATGGAGCCGAGTTCGAGAAGAAGATTTATGTGAAGAAGGATGCGGCGCCGCTGCTGGCTTGGGATGTGGCGCACAAATATTCGTACACTTCGGAAGCGTCGGACGGAGCGCGACCAGACCACATTGCCATCGGGACGGCGACAGATCCCTATCAGCCGGCGGAACGAGAGTACGGCGTGACGCGGGCTTGCCTGGAGGAACTTGCGAAGCGCGAAGGGATGAGCATTTCCATTATCACCAAGTCGAACCAGATTGTGCGGGACATTGATGTGCTGCAGCGCATCGCGGAGCGGTCAAACCTGGGAATCGACATAACGATCACGACTCTGCGCGCGGGATTGACCCGTCTGCTGGAGCCACGGGCGCCACGGCCGGATTTGCGGCTGGCGGCGGTAAAGCAATTGCGCGAGGCCGGGCTGTCCGTAGGCGTGTCCGCTTCACCGCTGATCCCTGGAATTACCGACCGCGATGGAGACTTGGAAGCCGTAGCCGAGGCGGCTCGGGAAGCCGGCGCCCAGTGGTTCTTTTCAGGCGTGTTGTTCTTGATGCCTTCTTCGGCGAAGCAGTTTCTGCCATTTGTGCGAGAGAAGTTTCCACGCCTGGCGAAGCAATACGAACAGTGGTTTGCTAAGAATGGCTACGCTCCGGAAGAGTACCGGCGCAAGGCCTCGGAGCGCCTGGCGCGAATCCGCGAAAAATATGGATTTCGATCAAGGCCGTGGATGGAAAACAAACGCAAAGCGACTTGCTCGCAGTTGTCTTTAGGTTGGGATGCGGCGGCACGGACGATGGAACAAACACAAGCATGTGCGACGGGATAGTTCCCCGAAAAGGCGCATAGCCAGGGCTGGCTGTGCTTTGTGTAGTCTGCTAGGGAACAATGATGCGGGACTCCTCACGCTGGAGTTCGGGGGATTTTGGAAATTGGCCACGAAGGAATTCTATGAAGCAGCGCGAACGCGGGCGGCCGTTGGTGCGCAGCAAACCCATGCGGTAGAGAAAAACCAGCAAATAGAAAACTTCCGAGTCCTTGAGGATGGCCGAACTGGCGCGCTCAGATTGCTGTTTTTTGATTTCGGAGATAAAGCCGACCAGTGCGGCATAGAGTTCGCGCGGCAATGGTGCGTCCGGGGGTTTTTCGTAGATGATGCCGGTGCTCAGCGTTTTGTAGGTTTGGGCAAGCGACTGGAGAGCGGCGAGGACGTCGGTGTCCACGGCAGCGGGCTGGACAGCGCAAAACTTGGCGATGGAGAAGGCCAGCGCGGCCATGAGTTGCTGGTGAGTGTAGACGATATCCTGCGGGATTTTTTCACCGAGCAACGGAGTGTCCGCGGGCAGGGAGCACTGATGGCCGTTTTCGTAGCGGTGGGCGGCGATGAGATACGAACAATCGGACGGGCAGTCAATGGTGACTTCGCGCTCGGTGCCACAGCAGACCGCGCAGATTTTTTCGCCTTTGGCAGGGCAGAAGCGGGCGGGTTTGCGCCTATCGCAGATCGGGCAGGACACGGAATATCCTCTTCCTTCCAGAATAATCAAGCAGGATACGCTGCGCCGCCGCAAAAGACAAAAGCGCTGAACGATGGCTCACGCCCGGATGAGATAGAAATGGAAGCGGCCCTTGAACATCGTGAGTTCAGGGGCCGAGTTGTCTGCGGAGAAGACCTCCGGCTTGATTCGGACTTGTCTCGCTACCTGGCACAAAGGCCGGTGGTTACGATGTGCTTAGTGGGCTTGAGCTGATAAGTGAAATACGGCACAGCGACGCGGAAGGTTTGGGGATCGTTATTCGCGCAGTGGCCCGGACTCTGTTGCGAACAGAGCGGGCTTGCCAGGTGGTCGTCGGCGAAGGCGACGTTGGCGCGGTGCTGCGTGTCTAGAGCCACCTGGAAGAAATCCGCGAGGGCGCGGCTGTCGCCGTTGGAGCAGCCAGTGCCGTTGGTGCATACGGTTCCAGCGTGAATGAAATGATCGCTGGCCGTGCGCTGCGTAAAGGATGGCACGGCCGCGTTGCCGTTCACGGATTCCGCTGCATAGACGCTCCATTGTGCCCAGCAATTGGTAGTGCCGTCGGCGCACGCCGGCTGCATGGCGGCAACATCGTTGGAGTTGCCAGGGAGGCTAGATCCTAGCCAGGTGACGACCACGTGGCCGTAGGCATCGGCAGCGATCCACGGGAACACGTTGGACTTGCCAACTGTGCCGTCCCGGTTGACGCGCACCGGAGATGTCCAGGTGTTTCCGAGGTCAGAAGACGAAGAGAGAAAGATATTTTGGTTGTCTGACCAGACGGTATAGACGTTGCCGAAGTTGTCGACGGCAAGCGCCGGGAAGATGTTGGCGGCGCCGGCAGGGCCGGCGAAGACCTTGTGGTCGGTGAAGGTGATGGTCGGAACATCGAGGCCGGCGTCAGTGGACACGGCAACGTACACGCTGCGGAGCGGTCCGGAGGCCATGTTTTCGGTCACGCTATCGGGCGCCACAAAAGCGACGTAGAGATTTCCCTTGCTCGGGCAAGAGCTGGTGTTGCGGTCGACTTTGATCTGGGCGGCGACGTTTGCGCTGCTCGTTGGCAACAGGCTGCCTGCGGCAGGGAAAGTGGCGGCGTCGATAGCTTCACCGGCACCGGCCAAGTAAGTAAGTCCGCCATTATTGGACCGTTGCACTTCGATGTTGAAAGTGGTCACGTCGTGGTAGCTCATGTAAACAGTGGAAGGATCATCAGGTGCATCGTTCCACATGCGGTCATCCCCCGCGACCTGCGCGCTGAGTACGTTTGGCGGAGTGAAGAAAGTGTCGCCGCGATTCCTGGAGTTGGTGGCAGTCACCCCTGGAACGAGGGCCAAGCTTGTTAGGGCGACGTTGGGGATGGCGGAATTGTTAGGGTCAGGCGCATTCACGGCGATGTCTGCATCGCCGCCGCCGGGTGCTACGCCAAGATTCGTAGGACTGCCGACATTGTTGACGCACCCGCCGCCCGTCAATCCAAAGATGCCGCAATTGTCGGGTTGGCCTTCATATTTGAACGGCAAAGTTCCGTTGGCGTTGGGCGCACCTTCAATGGGCTGAGACCACCGCCAAAGATCCACACCGCCGGGCACGCCGCGGATCGATTCAACATAAATCATTCCCTGGGAATCGACACGGTCACCGGGCTCCAAGCCCTGCACGATGAAAGCGAGGGGGCTCAAGCCAGTCGGAACAGGAGCCAATTGTGGCAAGCACAAGCTTTGATTGGGGCTGAAACCGTCACTGCCCGAGCCGACAAAGGCGGGAATTGCTTCGGCGCCGCCGCCCGCGCCCGTCTGACTGGGACAGGCGTGCTCGTTAGCCGGATTCGGAAAGGCACTTTGCGCCATGACATGGAATTGGCTGGCGGGGCCGAGTTGCAGCAGCAGCGGAACAAGGGCAAGCAGCAGGACATCTGCAATAAGGATCGTGAGTACTGGCTTTCTCATGAGTATGGCTCCTTCCATCTAGTTGGCTGGAATTCTGGTCATTGCAAGAAAACGAACACAATCTCCCGCGTTCGGCTGCCGCAGCAAGCAGGCGAGCCAAACACGAATCTCACTTCAGCATGCGATCTTGCGCAGCGCCGCCTTGGCCATGCCTTTCCACCCAGGCCGGCGGACACTGAGGACGAGGAGGGCTAGAGCCGACAAGAAACACAGGAGTGGAAGGCCTTGCGGCTCTCTTGAACACCCCGTTTCTTGAAGACACGGAGAGGATATAGAAGGCACGGGCGCTTTTCGCAATCAGGTGAAAAGCGCAAACCCAACTCCTGAGAAAACCTGATGGGGGCCCATTAAGCCATGATGACTTTGTTTTGGAAACGACGGGCGGCGATAAGAAGAAGGATGGAGCCCATGGCGTAGAGGGCCAGGCCGTCGAGCCAAAGATGAGAGAGTCCGGCGCCGCGCAGGATGATGCCGCGGGTGATGTTGATGTAATAGCTTGCAGGAATGAAATAGCTGATGACGTAGAAGAAGACGGGCATGGTCTCGCGCGGAAAGATGTAGCCAGAAAAGAAGATACTGGGAAGAAAGGTGAGGAAAGCGAGCTGGATGGCCTCCGACTGCGAATTGGCTTTGCTGGAAACGAGGATGCCGATGGAAAGAGAAACAAAAAGATAGGGCAGGGAGAGAAACGCAAGAACTAAAACGTTGCCGTGGATGGGAACCTGAAAGACAAATCGCATGAACGTGAGAATCAAGCAGAGTTCTGAAAAGCCGATCGCCAGGTAGGGAAGGAGCTTGCCGAAGAGCAAGCCCATGGGGCGGACGGGAGTGACGAATAGTTGTTCGAGGGTACCGCGCTCTTTTTCGCGGACGATGGAGAAAGCGGTAAGAAAAGTGGTGACGTTAAGAAGAAGGATGGCGGTCAGGCCCGGCAAGAAGAAATTCGGGGAGCGGGAATCGGGATTGAAGAGCATCTTGGGGCGCATATCCACTGCAAAGCTGGCGCGGTCCTGGAGAACTCGGCGAAGCGATTCGTCGAGGCCGATGGCGGTAGTGACATTGATGGCTTGGCCCGCGACGGAAGAGTCCGAGCCGTCAATGAGGACGAGCACCTGCGCGCTCATGTTGTGGAGGAGGCGGTCCGAATAGTCTACGGGAATCTTGATGCCCACGCGTGCTTTACCGGCGATGATGGCGTCGTTGAGGTCACCGTCATTTTCGACGTAGCGAATGATGTGAAACGTGTCGGAATTTCTCAGGCGATCGAGAAGCTCGCGGCTCTCGCGGCGGCCGTCAGCGTTGAAAACGATGGTATTGATTTGGCGGATATTGGTGTCAATACCAAAACCGAGCACCACCATTTGCAACAGCGGAATGACGAGTGAGAAAAAAAGCGTCGCGGGGTCGCGGCGAACGTGCAGCACTTCCTTGTAAAAGACGGCGCCGAAACCACGGAAGAAGTTACGCACGCGCGGCCTCCAGCATGGCTTGGTGTTTGTAAGTGAGCTCGACGAAGACGTCTTCGAGGCTGGGAGCGAGCGGGCGAATTTCGGCGACGGCGATGCCGTTCTTCAAGAGCTGTTCGCGGAGATCGTCGAGATTGAAGCGATCTTCGATGAGCGCATGGATGGATTGTCCGAAAATCGTGGCGCTGCGGATGCCCGGGAGGTGACGCGCGAAACGCAGCGCGCGCGTGACTTCGGGCGTGGTGATTTCGACGCGCAATGTGCCGTGCGGCTGGACGTCGGGTAGCTCGCGGAGCGAATTGGGCGTTCCATCGGCGATCAGTTTGCCGTAATAAATGTACGCGACGTGGCTGCAGCGTTCGGCTTCGTCCATGTAATGAGTGGTGACAAAGAACGTGATGCCATGCCCCGAAAGCTCGAAGAGCAGATCCCAGAGCTGGCGGCGCGCGACGGGGTCGATGCCGGCAGTGGGCTCATCGAGGAAGAGGAGTTTCGGCTCGTGCAGCATGGCGCAACCGAGGGCTAGACGCTGCTTCCAGCCGCCGGAGAGTTGCGAGGCCAGGCGATTCAAATAAGGCTCGAGGCCGTTGAGCTGGACAATCTCTTCAAAGCGGCGCTTGAGGCGCGCGGGCTCGAGGCTGTAAATGCGGCCGTAGAACTGCAAATTCTCCGTGACAGTCAAATCGTAATAGAGACTGAAGTTTTGCGACATGTAGCCGATTCGCTCGCGGACAGCTTCAGAATCGGTGCGGACATCGAGCCCTTCGACGTAAGCCTGGCCGCCACTGAGCGGCAAAAGGCCGGTGAGCATTTTGATGGCCGTCGTTTTTCCGCTGCCATTGGGGCCGAGGAAACCGAAGATTTCGCCTTTCTGGACGCGGAAGCTGACATCGTTGACCGCCGTGAAGCTACCGAAGCGCCGAACGAGATGCTCGGCGGAGATGGCAACTTCTCCGTTCATTTGGGGAGCCACAGCCACGGATTTCAATTCCCCGCTCTCAGTTTCACGTCGGCAGCCATGCCTGCAAGAACATGGCCAGCGGGATCATTGATGCGAATTTTTACGCCAATGACCTGGTGAACGCGCTCTTCGCGAGTTTGAACGTTGCGTGGCAAAAATTCGGCCTGCTGATTGATTTGCTCGACGACGCCGTTGAATGCAGTGTGCGGAAAAGAATCGACACGAACTTCGGCTTTTTGGCCAACCTTGATGCGGCCAATTTCGGTTTCGGGAATATAGATGCGAACGTAGATCTGATCCTTTTCCAAAAGAGTAGCGACTGGCGTATTGGGAGCAATGAGGTCGCCTGGGCGGACGTCCAGGACTTCGACAGTGGCGGCGGAAGGAGCGGTGACCTGTCGCTCACGGAATCGAGCTTGGTCGTAAGCGTAGGCTGCTTTGGCGAGGTCCACGTCTTCGCGCCGGTTGCCGCGCTCGAGTTTTTCCAGGCTGGCCTGCGTCTGATGGTAATGCGCTTCGGCGGAGGCAATTTCCTCGGGACGGTAGCCACGCTGGAGTTCATCCAGCTTATGACGGGCGCTCTCTTGCTGGGCGACGGCCACTTTCCAGTTGGCTTCGGCGGTATCACGCTGTTGCTTGGAGACGAGGTCCTTTTTTGCGAGCGCTTCGTAGCGGTCGAAGTCCAGATGCGTGCGGATTTCGTCAGCTTTCGCGCGATCGAGTTCAGCTTGCGCAGAAGCGATGTCCTCTTTGCGATAGCCGTTCCTTTTTAGCTCGTAGTCGGCCTTGGCTTGCGCCGCGACGGCTCGCGCCTCGTCGATTTCTTCGGGACGGTAGCCGCGGCGGGCTTTTTCCGCGTTGGCGCGAGACTGCTCGAGGGAAGCTTGCAATTCCTTGTCGTCAAACGTAACCAGGATCTGGCCCGGCTGGACGGGATCGCCTTCGCGGACCAGAACTTTGTCGATGCGGCCGCCGATCTTGGAGCCGACGCGGATATTGCGGGCTTCGACGGTGCCCGAACCTTGCAACGAGGTGTCGCGGTGGAACCAGCCAGCATAAAGGCCAGTGGCGGCGAGCACGGCGGCAGAACCAACAAGAATCAGGATGAGCTTGCGGTTCATGAAACTAATCTCCACAGGTGCACAGTGGAACTGACGCGGGTGGCGCCGAAGTGCCCCGAGGCGTCAAGCCAGTCCAAAGCAGGTTGAATGCCGTTTCGATCCGGGAATGCAGGGTCGCATCGCCGTAAAGCGACCAGATTAGAAGCGTGCCGAAAATGGTCTGGCGAAATACATGAGCGATCTCCGCAGCCGGCAGGTCGCCGCGGATTTCCCCTCGATCCTGACCAAGCTGAATCATCTGAGTATGCAGGGCGTGGACGCGTCTTTGCAGGTCCATCATGGCCTCGCGAACCGGAGTCGTAGAAAGATATGCCTGCAGAAGCGCGCGAATAATGGCGGGGTTGCGCGTGGGTTCCTGGGTCATGCGAACGCCGAGGGAGCGGAGGAACTCGGGCATAGGCTCGTTTGTTTGGCGAGCTGTCGCAATCGCTGCTTCCAGTTTGCTGAGTTGCATCTCCCCAAACGCCAGAAGGATGTGGTCCTTGCTTGGGAAATAATTGAAAAAGGTGCCTTTGCCCACGTCAGCAGCCTCGGTGATGTCCTCGACGGTGGTTTCCAGGAACCCTTTTTGGGCGAAAAGATTGAGCGCGGCGCGGAAAAGGCGTTCGCGGATTTCCGCGCTGCGACGCTGGCGGCGATCCGGGGCAGACCGTGGCGTCGCAGTGGGGACGGAAGAAGGCGACTTGGAGCTAGAAACCATATTCAAATGACCAACAACCATATATGACTGTAGGTCATTCTGTGAGTGCTGTCAAGCCATTATTGGCGTGTGGCATTCCGCAAGTTTACGGACGCCACGGGACGCGAAAAGCAAAACACCCCGGACGAAGCCGGGGTGTTTGCAAACGATATGTTGCTTCAGAACTATTCTTTGAGAGAGTTGGGATCGGACAGATTCTTCGGTGATTTCTTGTTCAGGAAGGCAATCATTTCCTGCCCGGAAGGAGGCACCGCAGCGGCGCCCTTGCGGACAATTTGCTCAGCCGTAAGATTGCCCTTGTAAAGTTTCTCGTTCGCGCCATTGTCCTGGCGGAGCGTCGATCCCTCCAGCGAGATTCCCGCAAACAAGCCGCGAGAGCGGGAGTAAGTGAGCATCTCGGCGCGCATGGTTACATCGCTGGCAGCGGCTGCGTCACGGCCCTTGGGGCCCGCGGCTGCAGCAGCGTCTGCGCCGATCTTGACTTTGCTCTTCAGGAGGGCTTTGGCGCCGCGCGGGTTCATCACCAGGATGACGAAGTCAGTGGCTTGACCGCCGAGCTGGAAGCCGATGCCTCCGCCTTCGAGGCGCATCATCGCGGGTGCGCTCCAGGGTCCGGTAAAGTGTTCGCCGCTGCGGCAGGTCATGGCGCCTTTGCCGTAACTTCCGCCGATAACGAAAGCAGCTTTAAGTACCGACGGAATCACAATGACGCACTCGGCTTTGTCCAAGAGGTCGGTAGGAATGTTGTCGGGGATATCGAGAATTTCCTTGAGAACCGTGCCGCAATTGTCCAGGCGATCGGCCTCTTTCTGATCTTCCGCGGCCGAAAGGGGAAGAGCGGCCAGGGCCAACGCCACCAGGGTAGAGATCATTCGCTGAATCACAGTTCACCTCTTCGTAGTTTTCTGGGCTAGAGCCATCATAGAGTGCTCACAGGCCAGACGCAACCTCGTGCCTTGTGAACGGAGCCTTCGAGACGGCCTTTAATGCAGGGGATGGATCCTCAAGTTCGACGCCGAGGAGACGCAATGTGTTGCCTTTCGACTATACTTTTGCCGCGAGCGAAAAATGAAAATCCAGAGAATCTTGAAACGATGTGCGGTGGTGGCAGTCGTGGGTGCCGCGTGTGCTTGCGGAATTGGCGCGCCGCTCCTACGCGCGCAATCGAAAACTAGCGCGGTACCAGTGTCTCGCGGCGCGAAGAAAAAGAGCGCGGCTTCCAAAAAAGCCACCGCGAAATTCGCTTCGCGCGCGGAAGCTTTGCTCGCAACAACGCCCACAAACAAAGGGGAGTGGGGATTGCTCGTCGTGGACGCTGAGAGCGGCGAGACTCTTTACGAACAGAATGCGGACAAATATTTTGTCCCGGCCTCGAACATGAAGTTGTTCACCACGGCGCTGGCACTGGCGAAACTGGGACCCGAGTACCGTTTCCATACGACGCTCGAAACGCAGGGCGCCATTTCAAGTGAGGGAGTGCTGCGTGGAGATCTCATCCTGGTAGGGCGTGGCGATCCGAATCTATCGAACAGGAAATTCCCTTACGAGTTGAAGGAAGAGTTTGACGGTCCGCCGCAAAAAGTGCTCGTTGAACTTGCGGATGCGCTGGTAACCAAAGGAGTCAAGGAAATTTCAGGAGACGTGGTCGGCGACGACAGCTATTTTCCGCGGGAACGCTATCCGAATGGCTGGGAAATTGACGACATGGTGTGGGAGTACGGCGCGGCCATTTCCGCGATTGTCGTGGACGACAACACCGTAGCCCTGACTCTTACGCCCGGGGAACAGCCGGGCAACCCCGTCCAGGCGGCGGTAACTCCAGCGACGCCGGATTTCATGGTTGAAAATCGTGTGACGACTTCGGCCGCGGACGTGAAATCGGATCTGACGCTCACGCGCGAGCCGGGATCGAATCTGGTGGTCGTGAAAGGCACCTTGCCGGCGAAGAGCGCGCCGCGGAAACTGGTTTTGGCAATTGAAGAGCCGGCGCAACATGCTGCGGCCGTCTTGAAGCGATTGCTGGAAGAACGGGGAGTAAGAGTAGCCGGGGTCGCGCGCGCGCGACACGATCATGCCGAACCCGGCGGTGATCCAGTTGTGCTGGCGGAACACGCTTCGGTGCCGCTGGGTGACGCGCTGAAGCTCGTCAACAAAATCAGCCAGAACCTGCACACAGAAATGCTGCTCAGGACCGTGGCGCGCCAGAGCGGCGTTTGGGCCACTCCGGACGATTTGATGAAAGTTCCAGCAGATTTTTACGCGGCTGCAGGAATCGAACCTGGCGACGTAATTCAAACGGACGCTTCGGGATTGTCGCGCCACGATTTGGTGACGCCGCGTGCCATCGTGACGCTGCTGACCTTTGCGCAGAAGCAATCCTGGTTCGGGCCCTACTATGCATCGCTGCCGGTGGCGGGAATAGATGGCACACTGGAAGACCGCATGAAAAACACGCCGGCGGCAGGACGAATTCATGCCAAGACGGGTTCCGTCGAGCACGTAAGAACTCTTTCGGGATTTGCGGAAACGCCGGGCGGACGGCGGCTGATTTTTTCGTTTCTGAGCAACAATCAAGGTGGAAAAAGTCACGAAGCGGCAGACGCTTTGACGGGCTTATGCGTCGCGATGATTGAGGAGTTCAACGTAACGCCGCCAAAGCGTGGCCGGGAACACAAGCATCCACAGTAAGGCCGGGATTGCAGATGGGGAAAGAGCTCATCGTCACGGTATTTGGAAGTTCGCGGCCGCGCGAAAGCGACGCGGACTATGAAGAGGCGCGCGTGCTGGGGCGGGCTTTGGCAAAGCACGGATTTTCTGTTTGCAGCGGCGGTTATGGCGGGGTGATGGAAGCGGTGTCGCGCGGGGCAAAAGAAGCCGGCGGCAAGACGTACGGTGTGACCGCGGATTTTTTCAAGACGGCAAAGTTGAATCCGTGGATTGATCTCGAAGTGCGCATGAAGACCTGGGAAGAGAGGCTCTTTGAGCTCATCCGGTGTGCGGACGCTTTCGTGGCGTGCAAAGGCGGTACCGGAACACTCGTTGAGCTTGCCGTGGTGTGGGAAATGCTGAACAAGTCGGTGATGCCACAAAAACCGTTCGCGGTGCTCGGATATTTCTGGGAGCCGGTTCTGGATCGCGTGCGAAAAGTGGAATTGGGGCACCCGGCGCCGTGGGGCGAGGCCAACGGGCGTCTGGTCTATGTAGCGGAGACGCCGGGAGACGTGGCGAAGCATCTGACCACTAGATTGAAGCAGACATAACGATGTCACGGACGGCTCAAGACGTATTGGAGTTCGACAAGCTGCGGGAATTGCTGCGCTTGAGGACGACGTGCGCGCCTGGACGTCGAGCTGTGGATGAACTCGCGCCCGGGATGGAGCGAGCGGCGCTGGAATCGGCCTTTGAGCTGATTCGTGAAGCAGCGGAGTGGCTGCGCGCGGGGCACGAGCTAGGTTTTGCCGCGCTGGCCGATCCTCAAGGCTGGCTGGAACGCATCGAGGGTACGGGCGCGGTGCTGGAGCCGGGCAAATTCCTGGATGCGGCGTCGTTGTTGGAAACGGCGGCATGGCTGCGGCAGCAATTTCGCGAAGAAGCGGCGAAGTTTCCGTTGCTGGCGGCACGGGCAGCTTCGCTGGGTGATTTTCGAGATATGCAAGCGGCTATCCGGCGTTGCGTATTGCCGAACGGCGAAATCAACGACGACGCGTCATCGACGCTGCGGCGCATTCGCGCGAACATCACGGAGACACGTGAGACGACCCAGAAAAGCTTGAAACAGATTTTGCGCGCGCGAAACGCAGAAGCGGGAGAAGACTACGTCACGCTGCGAAACGATCGTTTTGTGATTCCGGTGCGCGCCGAGCATCGCCGGAGTATTCCCGGAGTGGTTCACGGAGCGAGCGCAACTGGACAAACCGTTTTTATGGAGCCGTTTGAAACCGTCGAAGCCAACAACCAACTGGTGCAGCTTGCCGAGGATGAAGCGGCGGAAATTGTGCGGATTCTGCGAGAGCTCACGGAAAAGCTGCAAATGATCCGGGGACCGCTGCTGGCCGCCGCGGGGACGATCGCGGAACTCGACAGCGTGTTTGCGCGGGCGCGATTCGCTCGGGAGTTCGACGCCGCGATGCCGGAATTCTCAACAACGAATGAACTGCGGCTGGAAGGCGCGCGCCATCCGGTGCTGGAGGACAAACTCCGCAAAGAAAATCGCGCCGTTGTTCCGATGACCGTGACTCTCGGTGGAGAAGAGCGCGTACTGGTAATCAGCGGACCAAACACGGGCGGAAAGACCGTGGCGCTGAAGACCACCGGAATGGCAGCGCTTGCGGCGCAATCCGGAATTCCCGTGGCCGCACAGAGCGCGGTGTTTCCGCTCTTCGATCGCGTGCTCGTGGACATCGGCGATGAGCAGTCCATCGCGGCCGACTTATCCACGTTCTCGGCGCACATGTTGAATTTGAAAACGATGCTGGAGGCCGCGACGCCGAATTCGCTCGTGCTGGTGGATGAAATGGGTACGGGAACCGCGCCGGAGGAGGGCGCCGCACTGGCCGTTGCGCTGCTGGACGAATTCCGCGCGAAGAACTGCATCGTGATGGCGACCACGCATCACGATCGGCTGAAGACTTACGCATCGACTACGCCGGGAGTGGTTAACGCGGCAGTGGAATTCGATGACGTGAATCTGCGGCCTACCTACCGCCTGATGGTGGGCGTGCCGGGCGGTTCGAGCGGGATCGCGATTGCAAAGCGGCTGGGAATGGCCACGTCCATCATCGAACGCGCAAGGTCGCTGCTGACGCCCGAATCGCGCGAAGCCGCGGACCTAATCGCTTATTTGCACCGCAGCCGCGACGAGTTGGACCGCATGCAAAAACAAATGGTGGAAGAGCGGCATGCGCTGGAAGAAGAGCGTAAGAAGCTGCGAACCGAGTGGGTGGAGCGGCAGCAGAAGCGCATAAAAGAACTGGAGGCGCAGTTCGCGGAGATGCAGAAACGCTTCGATGAGAATGTTGCGCGCGTGGTCGAAGCGGTAAAAGAACGTGGGCCGCGCACGCAGGTTGAGAAAACGGCCCGGCGGAAAATGCAGGACGTGCGCGGCGAAGCCCGCGAAGAGCTGAATGCCGCCGTTTTGCAGACCATCGCGGAATCGCAAGCAGATCTTGGCGTGAACGCTTCACCGGAGACGGTGAGCGCGGACCGCTTGCAACCCGGCGCGAAAATTCGCGTGCGCGGATTCAGCAAGCCGGTGGTGTTGCGGCGGATTGACGGATCGTCCGCGGAAATCGAAGCCGGGCCGCTGCGCATGAAAGTGGCGCTGGGTGAAATTGCGGGCATTGAAGGTGCCGCTCCGGCGTCGAAATCAAGTTCGCCTGGTAACAAACTGCCGAGCGTGACGGTGACTTCGCAGCGCAGCGAAGCAGGCGTCTCCGACGAGATCAATGTGATCGGCATGACCGTGGAGGAAGCCACGGACCGGCTGGACAAATTCCTGGATGACGCGGCGCTGGCGCACAAAGCGCGAATCAGGATTATTCATGGACACGGAACGGGCGCGCTTCGCAAAGGGATTGGCGAGTTTCTGGCATCGCACCCTCTGGTCGAGAAACATTCCTTTGAGGCCGAGGAACACGGAGGGAAAGCGATCACCATCGTGGAGTTGCACAGATAGAAAATGGAAATCAGAAACTAGAAAATGGATGAACCCCAAAAGCTGCCATCCATAGAGATGGTTGCAACCCTGTTTTGCTATACTCGCCGCGCTTCGATAGCCAATTCAAACGAGGTGCTGGATGAAATTGTTTAAGCGTTCAAAGTCGTACACAAGAACGAATCGAAAAATCAGCCGATGGGAAGCGACCGTGGCGTTAATTGCAGTTTCGTTCTTGGGAATGGCAATCACAGCCACCGCGCAGGCGCCAGCCTCGAAGAGGACGGTGATCCGCGCGGGGCGCGTGCTGAATGTGCGCACAGGAGAGTTGCGTGCGAATCAGGCGCTCGTGATTGAAGGAGACAAGATTTCGCAGATCGCGCCTTCCACCGACGTAAACGCGGCTGCGGGAGATACAACGATCGATCTGCCGGATGCCACGTTGCTGCCCGGCTTGATCGATATGCACACGCATTTAACATTTGAACTGAGTTCGCTCTCGTATGAAGGCCTCAAGATTTCCACCGCGCGCGAGGCGCTGCACGGCGCGAGAAACGCGCGGCGCACGCTCGAAGCAGGTTTTACAACCGTGCGCAACGTCGGCGCAAAAGATTATGCGGACATTGCGCTGCGCGATGCCATCAATGATGGCGACGTGATCGGACCGCGCATGGTCGCCTCCGGCCCTGCGTTGGGCATCACCGGCGGGCACTGCGATGAGAACCTGCTGCCACCCGCGTTTCATTTCTTTGGTGAAGGAGTGGCGGACGGCGTGGAAGCCGTGCAACACAAAGTGCGCGAAGTCATCAAATACGGAGCTGACGTGATCAAGATTTGCGCCACCGGCGGCGTGTTATCGAAAGGCGATGATCCCAACGCCTCGCAGTTCACACTCGAGGAAATGAAAGCAATTGTGGCGGACGCGCACCGTCTTGGCCGCAAAGTCGCGGCACATGCGCATGGAGCGGAAGGCGTGCGCTGGGCTTCGGAGGCCGGTGTCGATTCGATCGAGCACGGCCACCTGATGGACGACGCGGCGATCGCCACGCTGAAGAAAAACGGAACGTATCTCGTTCCGACGCTCTTTCTTGGCGAGTACATGGAAAAGAACCTGGACCGCAGCGACGTGGCGGAGTACTCAAAGCAAAAGATGCGCGACGTCGCCGCCGCCATGCAGAAGAACGTAAAGAAAGCGTTCGATGCCGGCGTGAAGGTCGCGTTTGGGACGGATGCTGCAGTGTATCCGCACGGACTCAACGCGGGTGAATTCCACGTTTACGTGAAGCTGGGTATGACGCCGCTCGCGGCGATTCAGACGGCGACAATCAATGCTTCGGACTTGTTGGGGCCAAAATATCTCGTTGGCGCACTCGAACCAGGCAAATGGGCGGACATGATTGCCGTGGACGGCGACCCGACGAAGGACGTCACCATCCTTGAGCATGTAAAATTCGTGATGAAGGGCGGCGCAGTCTACAAGAATGATTATGCGAAGCGCTGATCTCCACTGAAGTACGCAATGGCAGAGGCCGGATCATTTGCGGATCGGGTAAAGCAGCAGGCGGACATCGTTCGGGTTGTCGGCGAATACGTCCGCCTGAAAAAAAGCGGCCAGAATTTTACCGGGCTGTGTCCATTTCACGCGGAAAAGTCGCCGTCGTTCGCGGTGCATCCGACGAAGCAGATTTATCACTGCTTCGGATGCGGCGTGGGCGGGGACGTTTTCAAATTCGTGATGGAAATGGAGAAGTGCGCGTTTCCCGAGGCGATTCGGATCGTCGCGGAAAAATGCGGGATCGCCGTTCCGCGTCAGAAGGAGCGCTCGCCGGAGGAGCGCAAAGAAAATCAGCAGCGAACCCTGCTGGTCGAGATGCACCGCGAGGCGCAGACTTTTTTCGTGAAGCAGCTCGAAGGGACGCTGGAAGGAAAAGCGGCACGAGCGTATCTCGAGGATCGCGGACTGGACAAAGATGCCATCGCGCGCTTCGGAATTGGTTACGCGCCGAGCGGAGGCGACGCGCTGCTGCGGCAACTGAAATCCAAATACAACGAAAAGCTGCTGGCCGAGTCCGGGCTGGTTTCGCGCGACCAAAGCTCCGGGAAGCTATTCGACCGCTTCCGGCGTCGCATCACGTTTCCCATTGCAAATGAATCAGGAAAAATCGTGGCGTTCGGAGCGCGCGCGCTGGGCGACGACATGCCGAAGTATCTCAATTCGCCCGAGACGCCGATCTATTCCAAGAGCAACGTGCTCTATCACATGGACCGCGCGAAGGAGGGAATCCGGCGGCAGGAATTCGCGATACTGGTCGAAGGCTATATGGATGCGATCGCGGTGGCGCGCGCAGGGATCAGCAACGTGGTGGCGAGTTGCGGCACGAGCCTTGCGGAACCGCAGATCAAACTCCTGCAACGGTTCACGAAGCGCGTGATTGTCAATTACGACCCGGATGCGGCAGGGCAAACCGCAACGGAAAGGTCGCTTTCCCTCCTGCTCGAACAAGATTTTGAAGTGCGCGTCCTTGCGCTGCCGCCGGTAGGCGATAAGAAGGCTGACCCGGATCTATTTATCCGCGAAATGGGGGCGGAGGCGTACCTCAAACTGGTGAAAGAAGCGCCGCCCTACGTGGACTACCTGATTGCGCGTGCGCGGCAAATGGATTTGACGACGGGAGAAGGGAAACTGCGCGCCGTGAATTTTCTGCTCCCCTACGTCCAGAAAATTCCGAACCGCATCTTGCGCTCCGAGTGGGCCACGCGCATCGCTCAGCAGCTGCGTCTGGAGGAGCCGGTGCTGCGCGCCGCTTTGAGCAAGGCGGCTTCGGAACGCCGCAGTGAAGTAAAGACCCAGCCGGAACTTGTCGCGCGCGCCGCCAAGCCAGTCGAGCGGCGGCTGATTCGCATGCTCGCGGAAGCGGAAGGCTTCCGGCAGGAGCTTGCCAAGCAACTGCAAAATGCTCATCTCTATCACGGGCTGGAGACCGAGAAAATCTTCGCGGCGCTGGTAATCGCCAGCTTGTCCGGCCAGCCGGTGCAGGCTACCGAAATCGGGGCCGCGCTGGAAGACCGCGACCGGCGGCTGCTCTTCGAGATTCTGTTCGAGGAAGCCAACGAACCAACTTGGGAAGAGGCCCAAAGCTGCATCGAGGCGCTGCAGCACCGGCAGGCGGAGCGCGAGCTGGCCGATGTGCAGCGCAGCATCGAGGCTAATCCTACAGCGCCGGAGCTCCGCGGGCTGCTAGAGAAAAAACAGGAATTGATGCGCCGGCTCGCCGCAGCAAGGTGACCATTAAAACTCTCTCGAGTCTGGATTGGAGCGGCTAGCCACGACAACCCCTCCCCCGGTTTTCTGTAAGTGTTGCATCTAAAGGACTTAAAGTTTGCGTAAGTGGTTTAGAATCAACACTTGCGGGCGTATTCTGCAAGTGTTGATTCCAAAGAAGTTGCCCTGGGAGAAAAGGACAACTCGCAGAGCGCGAATTTGACGGAGTGCTGCACCGCCGGGGCACCCGGTCTCAAACCAAATGGATTGCATAAGAGAACTGCGCAGGTTTACCTAACAACTAGTATACGCTCGTTGTAACAGAAGTCAAGGGAAAAATAGGAGCGCGGTGATTAGTTCCGTCCATACGCGTCTTGAAACTAAGCGTGATATTCCGGGCTAGGTGGAAGGCCCCTAAGCCGGACACCCCATGTGAAAGCGTCGAAGCCACCGGAACCTGGCCAACGACCGTAAAGGGAGAATTAAGCCATGGGCTCCAGATCTTCCACAGAAATCCACGAATTAAAACATTGACGAGACGCGACTTAAACGTGTAGCGTAATAGGGTTTCGCGAGTAACGGTTTTACCGTTAAACGCATCTATTGTAAGTGTATTTAGCGGCTGGGGCCGGGCCCCAAAAGTGCGGGAAGCGGGCAACGCACGGGGCCGGCGGCAGACAAGCGGCGCGGTGCACAGATTTTCAAATAAAAATGCGGGAAATCTCCTGGGGAATGATCCCCTTGGTTTGCGCCTGCGCGCGAGCCTGTGCGTGTCTCTGCGAATGAGCACAGACGCTGGCATGCCTGGGAGTGCCTGGGATCGCGGTAAGTAATTGGGAGGAATTTGTGGCAGCAGTAGGCCTTGAAGAGAAATATGACGCGGTACGCCAGCTCATTGCCATTGGCAAGGAGCGCGGCTACCTGCTCTACGACGAAGTAAACGATTCGCTTCCGGCAGAGGTCCATTCCTCCGAAGAAATCGACGATCTCCTTACCACCTTTGAGCGGAACGGCATCGAGATTTATGAGGACCAAGCTTCGGCGAAGGCCGCGCGCGCGGTGGAAGTTTCCGCCGAGTCCGGCGACCGCGAAGTCGTCGTCAAGGACGATGCGCACTCTGACGAAGGCGGCAGCGACCTCGACCTGACGCCAGGTTCGCTGGAAAAGACCAACGATCCCGTGCGCATGTACTTGCGCGAGATGGGCACTGTGCCGCTGTTGACGCGTGAGGGCGAAGTCACCATTGCCAAGCGCATCGAGCGCGGGCAACTCGTGGTGATGAAGTCCATCACGCGCTCGCCAATCGTCATCAAGGAACTGATCGCCGTCGGCGATGATTTGCGCAAAGGTGTCCGGTCCATCAAGGAAATTGTCCAGTTCGACGACGAAGAGCTGACCGAAGAAAAGATCGCCAACAAGACCAAGCAGACGCTCAAGTACATCGACAAGATTGCGAAACTTTATGACGCCGCGCTGAAACAAGCCGCGAAGCTAGGCAAGACGCTGAAGTCCAAGAAACGGTCCTACATCCGCGCAAAGTGGGATGTGGCGCGGACGCGCGTGCAGATTTCCCTGGCCATTCGCGACATCGATTTCAATCCGTTCGAAAAGAAGCGGCTGATCGACAAAATGCGCGGCACGGTCGAGCGGCTGCAATCGCTGGAGCGCGAAGCCGGGCGCCTGGAGCGCCGCGCGGACGTGGCCAAGGGCGAAGTCGCAGCGGAAGCTCGCAAGGAATTGCGCACTCGCCGCACCGAGCTGAAAGACATCGAGGAAGCCAGCGAAGTCGGGCTCACCGAACTAAAGCGCACGCTGACCTTCATTCATCGCGGCGAAGCGGAAGCCGAGCAAGCCAAAAAAGAACTGATCGAAGCCAACCTCCGGCTGGTTGTTTCCATCGCCAAGAAATACACCAACCGCGGGTTGCAATTTCTCGACCTGATTCAGGAAGGAAATATCGGCCTGATGAAGGCGGTGGACAAGTTCGAGTGGCGCCGCGGGTACAAGTTTTCAACGTACGCGACGTGGTGGATCCGGCAGGCCATTACCCGCGCGATCGCCGACCAGGCGCGCACCATCCGCATCCCCGTGCACATGATCGAGACGATCAACAAGCTGGTGCGCACCAGCCGCCAGCTCGTGCAGGAACTGGGCCGCGAGCCGACCAGCGAAGAAATCGCCAAGCGCATGGACATTCCAGTGTCCAAGGTGCGCAAGATTTTGAAGATTGCACAGGAACCGATTTCGCTGGAAACGCCGATCGGCGAAGAGGAAGATTCGCACCTGGGCGACTTCATCGAAGACAAGGCCGTGGTTTCGCCGTCCGACGCGGTCATCAACCTGAACTTGAAGGAACAGACTTCTTCGGTGCTGAAGACGCTGACGCCGCGCGAGGAAAAAGTCATCAAGATGCGTTTTGGACTGGACGATGGCAGCGAGCACACGCTCGAGGAAGTCGGCCAGTCGTTCGCTGTTACGCGCGAACGCATCCGGCAGATCGAAGCCAAGGCGCTACGCAAGCTGCGCCATCCTTCGCGTTCGCGCAAGCTGCGAGCCTTCCTGGAAGGCCCCTCGCGCGATTACCTCTAGAAAAACCCCTCGCCGAATTCCAGAAGAGAAGCTGAAACTTCCGGCATGCTGGAAGTTTCGTCTTTATTGAAGTAGGTCTTGCGATTGGCTGATGATGCGGGAGCGCATTTGATCGAGAATCAGTTCCCCGGGGCCGGTGACAATAGTGGCGTCAAAACCTCGCGCGATGCACTCAAATGTGGAATCGTGAAATGCAAAAACATAGTGCTTAAGATCATCGTACATTTTCGGGTTGTGTCGAGGGTGAACGGAATTCATTTTTTCCAGCTGCCGGACCCATGATGAGCTGAGAACTTCGTGGATCGCATAAGTTCTTAAGCCTCGACCGGCTAGCGGGTGTCCTGAGAGTGTCTCGTCACTGAGGGACCGAACATATGCGCCCGCGGCCGATGAAATTGCACAATGGCCCATTTGGTCTCGGATGGATCCGCAAAGATCACTTGTAACCCGCCGCCGGGGCGCGGAGGCGGAAGAGGGTACTTTTCGAAAATCATGTAGGAGAGTATTAAGCAATGTTCGTCACACAAAACCATCGGGCAAGGCGCGCCGGGACTTAACTTGGGAGTGTCAGTGATTTCTACAACGTTGTCCTTGTCGTCGACGGGATACATTTAGTCCACTTGGTTCAGGCGGGCAGTTCAACGTACGCCGAGTATGTTTGTGGCTCAGGAACGACCTGCCCCTCTTCGCGCAGTCCATCGAGATGAAACGAAATTGCCTCGCGCATGTTTTGCTCAACTTCCTCGTGCGTCCGGCCAGTCGAAACACATCCGGGAAGATCCGGGGAATAAGCAGAAAAACTAGCGTTTGTCGGCTCGATAACGATTAGATATCTTTTCATGACTTCAACCCTGCCTGTTTCAGGATACTGTTCAGCGTTCCAGGGGCGAGGTCATCGCCCGGCTTGCCGGGGACGGTTACCAGACCTAGTTTAACAGGATGTTTGTATTGGCGGTGGCCCCCCCGGGTTCTCGCCAGCACCCATTCATCTTGCTCCAGCATGCGGATGACATCCCCAATCTTCACTGGCCGAAGGTATGCTTTGCTGGAACTCCCGTCAACTCCCGAGCTTTTCTTGCGGGTTCCGCAGGAATCGCGCTAATAAGCGGATGATCCAGACGGCTACGAAAGCGAGAAAGCCCGCGAGGATATACCACATCCGCGAAATGTCGGGCCGATTCTCCGGACGCAGATTGGACTGGATGGCGTAGTCGAACGTAAGAATGATGATCAGGAAAACGGCGCAGCCGAACCAAGCAAAATAGTTGTTCAGGAACGTTTGGGTTTCAGCGAGGTGATCTGGCGCGAGCCAGTAATTCTTGTTCGGAAGATTGATCAGTTGCGGCGGCATTGCGGAAATAATGCGTGGAATACCAAATCCAATCACGGCGGCAAGAACACTTACGCCCACAAATACCGCAAAGAAAGCTGATTTTGTCTGCCAGCCATTCGCCACGCCGCGCGCGTTGAAATGCGAAGCCACCACGTCGGGCAGCTGGGAGTAGTAAGACGGGAAATGAATGGCCGCGTATCCTGACAACATTGCAAATGATAATTTGGACAGCCGCGAATCCATAAGAGCTCTACTTTTTAGACTAGCTGATGCTCTGCTGTGTCGGCGAAAAAACCTGATCCGCGATGCGAATCGGTTAGTCCAAAGTTGTGCGTATGGCGAGACAGCGCGCGTATTAGAATGGTGATGAATGGTTGGGCGCGGATGAAGACGACACAAAAGATTGCCGCGATCATGTTGATCGTGCTCCTGGGTGCGGTTGCCTATGGATTTTTGCGCACCGGGCAGCCGGCGAACACTACCGCCACTAAGGGGGCGAAGGGAGTTCAAACAACCCTGGTAGACCAATCGCCCATGAGGACTGCCCAGAAACTCGCACGCCTAGCGGACATTCCAGACGAACAGGCGCTCTCCAGGGAGGCCATTCGGTTAGCCGACCACGAAATGGACCTTGCGTACGAGAGCGCGCGGCGGAATGCGGAGGCGCATCCTCCCGTCTTAAGTCCAGAGGCGAGAAATATACAAACAAGGCTGGAGAAAGCGCAGGAACTGCGGAAGGCCGATCAGGCGCTAGCCGCGCAATTGACGGCGGAGGAAGCCAAGGCGAGTGGAAACAAGAAAGACGCGCTAGGCGACAGGCTCGAAGAAGTCAAAGCGCAGTTGGAATCCGATGAAGACGAAGTGGATGACGCTACGCAAGACTTGATCCAGGCTGGCGGCGATGCCAAAGGGCACGCCGAACAGATTGGCCAGGAACATGACGCCCTCTCTCACGAAGTTGATACCGCGGTTCCCTCGTATCCGTTTCCGTTGCCCGATCAGTTTGGGCTGGTCCATCTTTACCGGCAGTGGTCGGCGCTGCGGCAAAAGCGGGAGATGCTCGAGCAGGCAAAGCAAACGGTGCTCAGTGCTGCGGCAGGCCTGGCTGCAATGCACGACGCACTGGACAAGCGCATCGACGCGGCGAAGGAGGCTTCGCCGGATCTGGCTGTGCATTCGAAAAAGGCAGCAGCGGGAGCGCCCGCCACCTCACGGAAAGAACGCAGTCACGAAGAATCCGCAGCGGCGCTGGCGAGGATGAAAGAGATTGTCCTCGATCAAAAGGATCTGACAAATTTTGACAAGCGTGCTGATTATGAAAAGCGGCGGGCCGCTGTTTACGCCCAGTGGAGCGATCTAGTAGCCGCACGACAGCGCGACGTTCTTCATCGCTCCTTGTTGGGCGCACTCATCGTACTGGGAATTGTGCTGATTGGATTTTTCTTTGACAGTTGGCTCGAACGTCTACTCGGAAAATTAACGCTGGACCGCAGGCAGGTGGAAACGCTGCGTACAGTGACGCGCGTCGCCGTTCAAGTGGCGGCAGTACTCCTTATTCTGTTGGTGATCGTTGGGCTTCCGGGACAACTCGGCACGTTTCTGGGGCTTGCAGGCGCAGGCCTAACGGTTGCGCTTAAGGATTTCATTGTTGGCTTCATCGGCTGGTTTGTGCTGATGGGGAAAAACGGCATCAGGCTCGGTGACTGGGTGGAGATCAACGGCGTGTCGGGTGAAGTCGTTGAGCTGGGGATGTTTCATACCGTTCTGCTCGAAACCGGCAACTGGACGGACACTGGGCATCCGACGGGACGCCGCGTGACCTTCACAAATAGTTTTGCAATCGAAGGCCATTACTTTAATTTTTCGACCTCCGGCCAGTGGCTCTGGGACGAATTGCAGGTGGTTCTTCCCACCGGGCAGGATCCCTATCCGATTATCGATGCGATTCAGAAAAAGGTTGCCGAGGCCACGTCGGAAAGCGCCAAGCAAGCCGAGAAGGAATGGCAGCGCGCAGCGCGTTCGCGCGACATGAGTTCACTTTCTGCGGCGCCGGCCATCAATGTCAAGCCGATCATCGGCGGCGTCGAAATCGCCGTGCGTTACGTCACGCGCGCCAATGAGCGCTACCAGTTGCGCGCCAAACTCTATCAAGCGGCCGTTGATTTGCTCGGCGGAAAGAATGTGCATGCGTCGCTGGCGCCCGCGGCAACGCGTTCCTCCGATTAGCCTGGAACCAATCGAGCAAGCTATTACCAAAGCTCATCGCATGAGCTGACGCGCGCGAATGGCTGACACTGTCGCTCCCGCGTAAAGCAACGCCAGCAGCGCGTACCCGGCGATCAGGCCGGCTCCCTGTGCCACCCATCCAAGCGCAATGCTCATGGAGAGCTGCACGACGGTCGTCAGGATCGCCATCGCGGATTGCGTGCGCCCCATGAAATGCCGCGGCACGATGGACATCAGCGAAGACTGCGCGACCACGCCGCCCAGGGCGCGGCAGAATCCAAACAGAATCTGCATCGTTACCGCGCCCACGAGAAATTCCACGAAGGGAGTCGCCATGTGGCCGGCCGCGAGCCCAGCGCACGCAGCTACATAAAGAGGCATGCGCAACGACTGTGGCAGTTGGCTGGCTAGCAATCCTCCGACGATCGCCCCGGTAGCCCAGCCCGATTCCAGAAATCCCAGCCCGCGCGGGCCCGCATGCAGAATATCGTTTGCCAGGGCGACCAGCACGACGTTGGCGCTCACCACTCCCGCCATCATGACCGAATGGGTGACGCCCAGCGCGCGCACCAGCGGCTGCTGCTTGAGGTACGCGAAGCCTTCTTTCATGTCCGCGTAAACTGCCAGCGAGAGCCCGGCTTCCGCAACTTCCGGATTTTCGCCGGTTTCGAGCGCTTCGGCTGTCGCTTCGGTCGCCTCGTCAAATTCTCGTGGATACTTCTGATTCACACGTGGAGAGACGTATCCACGACGCACCTGATACAAGCAATAGGCCGACACAAAATAAGTTGCGCCATCGATCGCCAGGATTCCTGCAATACCGGCGGAGTTGTAAAGGAAGCCGACGAAAGCCCCGGCAATGAGCATGCCGCTTTGCACTCCCACGAGCACCACGGCGTTCGCGCCGGTGAACTGGCTGGGCGGAATCACTTCCTGCACCAGTGCGTTCACCGTGGCCCAGTACATCGCCGATCCAGTGCCGGTGATTAGCGTCATGGCATACAAATGCCAGAGTTGCAAATGGCCGCGCCAAGCGATGTACGCGGTCGCCAGCACAAAGAAACCGCGGATCAAATCGAGCAAGACACCCAAATATCGCCGGTCAATGCGGTCAATCAGCACGCCGCCCAGAAAGGGAACGAAAAGCCCCGGGATGGTCATGACGATGACTTGCCAACTGACCTTCACCGTGGAATGCGTCACGGCAAGGATGTACCAGCTCACGCCAGCGAAGTTCATGCCGCTGCCAAAGAGCGAGACGAACATGGCGAAAAAGAAATAGCGGAATCCGCGCTGCGCCCAGATCAGCTTCCAGTCGACGGTGTTTGTAATTGCGGTTGCCATGGAACCTGATAGCTTACTATTGTGACTGCCGCCGAGGTGGCGGGACTGCGGAAGAGGTACGGTTCAGCAACAATTTGGTTGGTGGGCAGGCGATCTCCAATGGGAAACGAAGCAACGTGCAAAGTGCACTTTGACGGAAAGCAGTCAGAAGGGAAGGCTTTGCTCGAAACGAGCGAGATTCTCTTTCGTGGCGATTTCCGGCTGAAGATTCCGTTTTCCACGATCAAATCGGCGAAAGCGGTGGACGGTGAACTTCGCTTGCAGACTGCGGAAGGACTTGCTGTCTTTCACCTCGGATCGGCTGCGGAAAAATGGTGCGACAAGATTCTCCATCCGAAATCGCGCATAGAGAAACTCGGCGTGAAACCGGGCGCCAGAGTGTCTTTGTTAGGCGAGTTCGAGCCGGAGTTTCTTCGTGAAGTGACCGGGCTCACGGAAAGCGTGAGCAAGGGAAAAATAGCGGCTGATTCGGAGTCTGTCTTTCTCGCAGCTGATTCGAAGCAAGGCCTCGGCGCTCTGGCGAAAATTTCGAAAGCAATGAAAGGCGCGGACGCGCTCTGGATCGTTTACCCAAAAGGCCAAAAACACATTACCGAAAACGATGTCCTCGCCGCAGGCCGCAAGGCTGGGTTGAAGGATGTGAAAGTAGTCGGCTTTTCCGCGACGCACACAGCGCTGAAATTTGTCATCCCGCTGTCTAACCGCTAGTCGGTTCTTAGTTCACAAGTGGCGGCGCAAAGCGCAACATTTTTCCCGGGATCTTCAGCGTCGTAGAAGACTGGGACTTCCATGTCCTCATACAATTCCCACGACTCGTCGGTCCCGCCGCCTCTGACGAGCCGCCCTGTGACATCCTTGAACTCGTATCGTATTTTGCTTTGCCGACGTTTCCCACCGCTCAGCTCTTGGTGAGTAACGATGGCGATGGCGAGCTCTCCTTCGCTCAATAACTTTCGATCTCTCCGGACGCTGCGTATTGTCGTTATTCCAATGACCGACCATATCAAAGCGAACAGTAGGAGGGGGCCAAGGTCGCGAAGAGTGGCGAGTGGGCTAGAAACCGCGATCTCGTCCCGCATGATCTTGAACCCGAAGTAGACTATGAATATCCACGAGATTGGAAATGCGATGGTAATGACACGGGCTACTGGTTTGAATCTTACTATACGAGGCTTGGATAGTCCCGAGAGGTACAGATGCGTATTGACAGGAGTTTTTTTAAGGGTTTCCTTGGCCGCCATAACCGAAGGCAGCGTACTTGCGTAGGCGGCCGCGGGGTGTGAGACCTCCAGTAGTTTCAATTTCCGCCAGGACGCAATCGCACCCACTACAACGAACACAGACAAGAATAGAAAAGGGAAAAGAGCGAATCCCGATTTAGACAAGTAACCGACGAAAGCAAAGAAAGATGCAAAAAGCAATAAGGCCCAAGGCAGTTGCTTTAAGGACGCGCGCTCTGTTTCTTTTGCGAGCGAAACGTTCCAGCCACAAAGCGAACAGTAGGGTTTGGACGTTCCCCAGAAGCCATTTCCTCCGATAGCTTCCATGCCGCATCTAGGGCAGAAGATTTTCTTCATTTGTGAAATATATAACCTTTCTTGCTTCTGGCCTCACAACTTTTGACTGTCAACTTCTTTTCCGCCGCGCTAGAATCTCCTCACTGAAATATTCCTTGATGCTCATGCGTAGTGCCTCTCAGAAGGCGGAACTACGCAACCTTGTGGTGGAGGAGTCCTTGGTGGCTACAACCCCTGTACCTGCGCCGGAGGCGCAAGCTTCCATCAGTCCGTTCGGACGAATCGTTGGAATTTTCTTTTCGCCGGGCAAAACTTTTGAAGACATTGTGAGAAAACCCGGCTGGGTGCTCCCGCTTGTGCTGACGACTATTCTCAGCATCGGCGTCAGCTTTGCGATCAATCAGCGCATCAATTGGCGCGAATTCATGAGCCAGCAAATCGAGAAAAATCCCCGCGCAGCGCAGATGTCGGCCGAGCAGAAGCAGCAGCAAATCGAGGGCGGAGCCAAATTTTCGCCGCCATTTACCTATGCGATTGGCCTTCTAGGACCGATTCTCGCAGTGCTGGTCATCGGTTTGGTGATGTGGGGAGCATACAGTCTGCTCGGCGGGGCAAGCACGAATTTCACCACCGCGTTCAGCATCACTTCTCACGCCTTTTTGACCGGGCTCGTCAGCAGCCCGCTATTCATCCTCGTCCTCTACTTGAAACCGTACGGTACGGCGGACCTCGAAAATCCTGTGGCTGCGAATCTCGCCGCGCTGTTACCCGACGAATCCGCGAAGTGGCTCGTAGCGCTCTGCAAATCGTTTGACCTCTTTACCTTCTGGACGCTGATTCTCCTGGCCATCGGGTTTGCCGCCGTGAACCCGAAAAAACTGAAAGGCGCCAAATCTTTCACCATTGCCTTCAGCGTTTGGGTGGTCTATGTGGTGTGCCGCGTAGGCTGGGCCTTCATCTTCTCCTGATACACTCAGGTAGGACAGGCATTCATGCCTGTCCTGCTTTCCGCTATTTAGCCGAAGATGAATTTTTCTTTCGAAGTATTGAAGACCGACCCAACTGGCGCGCGCCGCGGACGCTTGACCACGCCCCATGGCGCAATCGAAACTCCATTTTTCCTGCCCGTAGGCACGCAAGCCGCCGTAAAAGGTCTGCGCAACGAAGCGCTCGAAGAACTCGACGCGGAAATCATCCTCGCGAATACCTATCATCTTTATCTTCGTCCCGGACACGAACTAATCCGCAAACTTGGCGGCTTGCACAAATTCATGTCCTGGCCCCGCGCGGTTCTCACGGATTCCGGCGGCTACCAGGTCTTCAGCCTCTCAGAGCTGCGGAAAATTACCGATGAAGGCGTGCGCTTCCGATCTCATCTCGACGGTTCGGAGCACCTCCTCACGCCGGAAAAAGCCGCTGAGATTCAGCTCGCGCTGGGCTCGGACATCGCCATGGTTCTCGATGAGTGCATCGAAACGCCCACGCCCCGCGAAAAAGCCGAAGCCGCACTGAAGCGCACTACCGAGTGGGCCCGCCGCGCCCGCGTCTATTTTCAGGAATGCGCTCGCCGTAACGGCGATCTCTGCCAATGGCAATTCGGCATCGTACAAGGCGCGACGTTTGCCGATTTGCGGCGCGAGAGCGCTCGCCAACTTCTTGAACTCGATTTTCCTGGCTATGCCGTCGGCGGCCTCGCCGTTGGCGAGCCTCACGAAACCACTTGTCAAATGACCGCCGAAGTCACAGAGCTATTGCCTAAGGATCGTCCACGCTATCTGATGGGCGTGGGCCGCCCCGAACAGATTGCCGATTACGTTGCGCTGGGTATCGACATGATGGATTGCGTGCTGCCCACGCGCGCCGCGCGCCACGCCTGCCTCTACACTAGCGAAGGCCGCATCCTAATCAAGAACGCGCGCTACGCTCAGGATCAGCGGGCCATCGATCCTCAATGCACTTGTTCCGCTTGCCGCCGCTATTCGCGCGCTTATCTTCGTCATCTCTTCGCAGCGGGAGAACTCACTGCCGCCATCCTGGCCACCCACCATAATGTCCACTTTTACCTTGACATAATGCGGCGAATCCGCGAGGCTATCGAGTTTGGGAACCTAGCGAATTTCTCATCAGAGATGCACGCGCGCTATGCTGAAGGACCGGCCTGAGTGGCCTAATTCCGGGAAGCGCGCGTGCCATCCGCGGGCACCAAGACGAATCGAACGGGAAACGATTTAGCAGGAGCGCGGGTGATGTGCCGCCGCCCGGTCTTTGTATCTTTCGTAGCTTGGAAGTCACACTAGGGCGGCCAGGTTGAAACCTGGCAACTAATAAGCAGTAAGGAATGGTTCAACACACGATGATGGCAGCGACGATTCTTCAGGCTTCTGGCGGCAGCGGCTTCGGCGGCTTCTTAATCCCGCTCGGGCTCATGTTTGCCATCATGTATTTCATGGTGATCATGCCCCAGCAGCGCCAGCGCAAGAAAACCCAGGAAATGCTCGGCGCTCTCAAGACCGGCGACAAGATCATCACCAACGGCGGCATTTATGGCACCGTCAACGGCATCGATGGCGATTCTGTCATTTTGAAAATCTCCAGCGAACCGCAGGTTAAAATCCGCGTCGCGCGTGCGGCGATTGCACAGGTGGAGGCATCGGAAGATGCAAAATAAACCCACCCTTCGCCGGCTTACGCGTCTTACATTCTGACCATGAACCCCAATCTGAAGTGGAAAGCGCTGTTCATCTTCTCCGTCATTTTGTTCTGCATCTATTTCCTTTTCGGCTACCCGGTGTTCCCTACCTCGGTGGCGCAGGTAAAAGATAATTTCGGGAAGCAGATCAAGCTCGGCCTCGACCTCCAGGGCGGCACGCACCTGGTTCTCCAGGTCCAGGTCCAGGAAGCCATCGCGCAGGAGACGGACACCACCGTGGATCGTCTGACCACGCTGCTGCGCTCAAAGAATATTCATTACGATGAAGTGCGCCGCATCGACGACATGCACATCCTTGTTCGCAACATCGATCCGTCGCAAGCCTCGGAATTCCGCGACCTGGTGACCCAGCAATACAACAACGTCTGGGACCTGGCGCGCGCCGCCGGTGATCCCAACGGCTACACGCTGACGCTGCGTCCAGGCGCAGTCGCGCAAATCCAGGAATCCACGATGACGCAATCGCTCGAGACCATCGCGCGCCGCATCAACGCGCTGGGATTGACCGAGCCGACGATTCAGCCTCGCGGCGGCCGCAACGCCAACGAAATCCTCGTCCAGCTTCCCGGCGTGGGCGACCCCGCTGAGGCCATGGGAGTGATCCAAGCCGGCGGGCAGCTTGAGCTCAGGTTGGTCAGAGACCCCGTAACTTACCCATCCGTGGCTGCCTTCATGGCGCAGCACACTGTGCTCCCGCCAGGCACTGAATTGGTGACTGGCTCATTGGAAAGCCGCGGCGCCAACGGGGTTACCGACAAGAGCGAAGTTTGGTATCTCCTCGACCGCGCTCCTGTAGTCACCGGCCGCGACCTCCGCAGCGCCGTCGAAACGCGTAATACTTCCAACCCCGGCATGTGGCAGGTGAATTTCACGCTTTCGCCGGAAGCCGCTAAGCGCTTTGGGCCTTTCACGGAACAGAATATTGGCAATAAAATGGCCATTGTCCTCGATCATAAGGTCCAATCCGCTCCCGTGATTAATGGCCGCATCGAAGACACGGGCATGATTGAAGGAAATTTCAGCCAGGAGAGCGCCCATGAATTGGCGCTGGTACTCCGGGCAGGCGCTTTGCCCGCTTCCATTAAGTATCTCGAGGAGCGCACTGTTGGCCCATCCCTCGGAGCGGACTCCATCCGCCACGGCGTTCAGGCTTCCGTGCTCAGTCTCGTCGTTGTGATGCTCTTCATGCTGGTCTATTATCGGCTTTCTGGCGGCAACGCCGTGCTGGCTCTGTTCTTCAACTTGGTCATTCTCCTGGCGTTTCTCGCCATGTCCGGCGCTGTGTTGACGCTTCCCGGTATCGCTGGCGTCATCCTGACCATCGGCATGGGTGTGGACTCCAACGTTCTCGTCTTCGAGCGTATCCGCGAAGAATTGCGCAACGGTAAGTCCGCAGCGGCCGCCGTCGATGCCGGCTTTGACAAAGCCTTTCTAACGATTATCGATACTCACGTCACGACCGTCGTTTCGGCCGCATTTTTGGGTGTGTTCGGAACAGGCCCAATTCGCGGTTTCGCCATTACGCTCGTTGTAGGCCTGGTGGCGAACATCTTCACGGCTGTCTACGTCTCGAAAACGATTTTCCAGTATCACCTGATGAAGATGGACCGTCAGGCGGAGTTGAGCATTTAGCCGTACTAGAACTTCTGGGGCGAGTGTCCCACTCAAATTCAAACGAGTGGGCGGTGGGTTCTCAGCGCGGATTCTTCTACCCTGGTAGAAGGCTTTGCGCCGGGAACATTCCATCTCCTCCGGTGTCTAAGGAAGGGAAGTAAAGGCCGCATGATCGAGCTCTTCAAACAGCCCAATATCGACTGGATGGGCAAAGCCAAGTATTTCTACGCCTTAAGCGGCATTCTTCTCCTCGCTGGATGGGCTTCGATTCTTTACGGTAGCGGGATTCGCTACGGGATCGATTTCAAAGGCGGCACCAACGTGGATGTTCGCTTCGCCCAGCCTCCAAATGTGGACAAGCTTCGCAGCAGCCTCGGGAACACGGAAATCCAGAGCATCAAAGACATTGGCGACCCGAATTCCAATGAAGTCGTCATCTTCGTGGAAGGCAAAGGTCAGGACGAACAAGCCCTTGAAGAAGGACGCGTAAGAATTCTAACCGCCTTGAACGCCGCCTATGGACTTTCTGGATCGAACAAGCCCAATTTCAATGCCGCCACCGCGGCTTCACTCGCTGCACAGCTCTCCGAAAAAGATCCGCTGCTTCTTTCCGCCAACGCCGGTGATCGTTACCAGCAGCTCGCTAAAAAGATTCTCGACTACCGCGACAAGAACGCTCACGGCGTGCTCACCAATTTCGATGATCTATCGAAAGCGGATGGCGTAACCGCGCCGGTCCTCGCCGCCTTGAAAGACAGCTACGTTCTCGGCCCGTTTGGCATTCGCAATGTGGAAGTCGTCGGTCCCAAAGTCGGCGCCGAGCTTCGCCAGCAGGCAATTTACGTTACCCTCTATGCTTTGGGCGGCATGCTGGTATATATTGCCTTTCGATTTCAGGGTGGTGGCTCGGTCGGCCAAGTCTTTCTTGCGCAGAGAGGGTTCGTAGGATTCGTTCTTCGGTTGCTCGATAAAATGATTTTTGGGCTGGCGGCGGTTTTGGCCGTGTTTCACGATGTGCTTATTACCCTGGGCTTTTTCTCGCTGCTGCATTTTGAGATTTCGCTTACGGTCATCGCGGCCCTGCTTACTTTGGTCGGTTATTCCATGAACGACACGATCGTCATCTTCGACCGCATCCGTGAGAACAACCGGCTGCTGCGCAACCAATCGTTCGCTGACGTGGTCAACAAGTCCATCAATCAGACCCTTTCGCGAACGATCTTGACCAGCGGTTTGACTTTCCTTACCGTGCTCGTCCTGTTCCTGATGGGCGGCCAGGTGCTTCGTGCTTTCTCCTTTGCCCTGGTGGTAGGGATTGTGGTAGGAACGTACTCCAGTTTTGGTATCGCTGCTCCCCTCGTCGTCGCCTGGAATCGTTGGCGCGGCCAGGGCGTGGCGGCAGGCACCGGACCCGCAGCCGGCAACAAAACCCGCAGTAGCGAAAATGTTTCTGGACGTCTCGCTCCCGCCGGGAGGAGGTAGGACCCATGTTTGAAGAAATGGTGATTTCCAGTCCGAATCCGAAGAAGACCAACAAGCCTTGGACCGTCGTGGTCTCGATGCTTTTTCAGGTCGCCTTCTTGGGGATACTGATCCTTATTCCGCTGATCTACACCGAGGCGCTCCCCAAAACCATGATGGCGACGATGCTGACTGCGCCCCCGCCTCCGCCCCCGCCCCCTCCGCCTCCCGCGGTAGCCCAAATAGTCCATGTGAAGCCGCAGGCCCATTTGATGGATGCCGGCAAGCTCATGCAGCCGAAGGTCATCCCCAAGGAAGTGAAAATTATTAAGGAAGACGCCGAGCCCGATGTGGCTACCGGCATGACCGGTGGAGTCCCTGGCGGCGTTGCCGGTGGCTCCATGGGTGGTGTGCTTGGCGGGGTCATCGGTGGCATGGGCGCAGCGCCGCCTCCGCCTAGGCCGCACCAGACTGGTCCTCTCCGCGTTGGTGGCAACGTCCAGGCTGCGCGCATCGTCAACCGCGTTCAGCCGGTCTATCCGCCTCTCGCGCGCCAGACACGCATTTCGGGCACCGTGCGCTTGCACGCCATCATTGGCAAGGACGGCGCAATTACGTCTTTGGAAGTGATGTCCGGCCATCCGCTGCTGCAGCAGGCGGCGCTTGACGCTGTGCGCCAATGGCGCTATCAACCGACGCTCCTGAATGGCGAGCCGGTGGACGTGGACACGACCATTGACGTGATTTTCTCTCTCAACCAGTAGTGCGGGTGGCGCGCCGGTCGTGGGACAGGTGCGTCGCTCCAGGTAGCAATATTCAGCGAACACTCTTGTTGCCCGCCGGCCTCGCCGGAGGGTCACTTGAAACTTAAGGAGCAAACGAATGGTAGCAACTTTATTCACTTTTGCAGTTCTGCTGCAGGAAGCTGGCGCACCCAGCTTCGATTTACGCGACATGCTCAAGAACATGGGCACGCTCGCGCTAGTCGTTGTATTCATCCTCTTTGTTCTCTCCATCTATTCCTTCGGCGTCATGATTGACCGCTTCCTCATGTACAGCGCGGCTCGCAAGCAGTCTCGCGTCTTCGTGCAGCAGGTTGCCGGTGCTCTCAAGGACGGCAAGCTCGACGAAGCCATCGCTATTGCCGAGCGCAATAAGAAGAGCCACATCGCCAAGGTGGTCGCCACGGGTCTCTCCGAGTTCCAGTCTGCTTCGCAGCAGGTTTCGGACTCCGACGTCATTGACGCGGCGAAGCGCGGCCTGGAGCGCTCCGTAGCCATCGTCCATGCCGAAATGAAGCGCGGCCTCTCGGCCCTCGCTACTATCGGTTCCACCGCGCCGTTCGTAGGTCTCTTCGGGACCGTCGTCGGCATCTTGAACGCGTTTAAGGGCATCGCCAACAGCAAGGCCACCGGCCTCTCCGCGGTTGCCGGCGGTATTGCTGAAGCGCTCGTCACCACCGCTTTCGGCTTGCTTGTGGCCGTCCCTGCCGTCTGGGCTTACAATTACTTCACCAACAAAGTGGAAGCCTTTGACGTCGAGATGGACAACTCCTCGATGGAGCTCATCAACTACTTCATCCTGCGCCGCGGCGCCAAGAAGTAAACGGCCATGGCGTACAAGCCACAAGCCGGTGCCCAGATGGCGGCCCCCAACGTCATTCCCATGGCCGACATCATGCTCGTTTTGCTGATCATCTTCATGGTGGTCACGCCCATGTTGCAGAAGACCCATCAGGTGGACTTGGCTCCTACCAACAATCCACATGATATGAAGGATGCGGACAAGGATGACGCGATCGTCGTGGCCATTTCGCGCGACGGCAGCATCTTCCTCGGCAACGCCAAGCTCCGCAAGGAAGAGATTACCGACCAGGTTAAGGACCGCATCTCCACCCGGCTTGACAAGACCGTTTACGTTAAGAGCGACGCTCGCGCCAAGTACGGCGATGTCGTCGCGGTTGTCGACGAGATTCGCTCCGCCGGTGTCGACCAGCTCGGCCTGCTCACCGAGAAGAGTCAATCCGGGAAGCCAACTCCTCGTCCGCCGTCCGCGGATTGAGGACCGCTGTAAGGCTGTTTGTGCCGTTCGTTTGCTGATTTCTTAGTGCCGCGCCGGATCCCACCCGGCGCGGTTTCATGGCCCGCAAAGTTGCTCTCGCGGACCTACAGGAGACTCGCCATGGGGATGGATGTTGGAGGAGAAAGCGGAGGAGCGCTCTCGTCGCCCAATGTGGTGCCGCTGATCGATATCCTTCTGGTTCTGATTATTATTTTCATGGTCATTTCGCCGGTCGTTCCGAAGGGCTTGGACACGCTCGTGCCTCAGCCCTCGCCGAACCAGCAGCAGGACGTCGAGCTCGAAAATAAAACCGTGGTCGTGCAGATTGCCAACAATGGCAAACTCAAGATCAACCAGGAAGACACCACTTGGGACCGCCTCGGTCCGCGCATGGAAGAAATCTTCAAGGAGCGCGCCCAGAAAATCGCTTTCGTCAAAGGCGATAACGATGTAATGTTCATGGACGTTGCCCGCGCCATTGACATTATGCGCGGCGCCGGCATTGACAAGATTGGTTTGATCACCGCCAAGCTCGAAGCGGGCCAATAGTTTTTTCGCAGGTTAGAAGGGTGGGGCTTGCCCCGCCCGTTTTCGATGTGAGAGTCCTCCTCGCGGGACATTTACGTTGCGAGGTGGATTATGGGAATGTCAGTCGGCGGTAAGCGCGGTATCGTCTCGGACATGAACGTCGTTCCGCTGATTGATATCCTGCTGGTGCTCCTGGTGATCTTTATGATCATCCGGGCGAACTCCGTGGGCGAAGAGGCCCTGGTTCCCCAGCCTTCGACGGAGGCTCCAGCGCCTCAGCCTGATGTCGTCGTGGTTCAAGTCTTGGCGGACGGGACGCTGCGCATCAATCAGGAGCCGGTCGCTTTCGATAAGCTCGGATCCCGGATTGAGGAGATCTTCAAGTTGCGGGCGACGCGCGTGGCTTTCATTCGCGGCGACAAGCCGGTTGAATTTGGAGTGGTGGCCGAAGTGATTGATGTTATGCACGTTTCGGGGATTGCGTCAGTTGGCCTGCTGACGCCGGAACTGGAAAAAGCTTTCTGACGGTTTGAGAGTGCCCCTCGCAGGGCAGACGTGAAATATCCGGGCGCTGGCCCCGGCCATTTTGGGGTCACGCACAGCAGGGATGGATGCTTCGATGACTCATGCATCATCGGTGATCGGTTCCACTTGGATTCGCCGCGCTTTGGCCTTCGCCGCGTTCGTGATTCTGGCTATCTGTGGCTCCGGCTGCAATAAACTGAAGGCTCGCGACCTCCTCAATAAGGGTGTTGCCGCTTATAAGGGCGCTCAGTACGACGCGGCTATCGAGGATTTCAAGAAAGCCAAGGATCTCGATCCCGGCTTGCTCAATGCCCGCCTCTATCTGGCCACTGCTTATGCCAGCCAGTACATCCCCGGCGCGCCTTCGGAGCAGAACATGCGCCTCGGCAACGCGGCCGTCGACGAGTTCAAGGAAGTCCTTGAAATGGACCACAACAATCTGAGCGCCGTCGATGGCACCGGCTCCATCCTTTTCCAGATGGCCGGCACTCCCTTCGACCCCAAGAAATTTGAGGAGTCCAAGTCCTACCATCAGAGGCACATCCAGCTGAGGCCCAATGACCCCGAGCCTTATTATTGGATCGGTGTAATTGATTGGACCCTCGCTTACCGCTCCAATGGCGAGTTGCGCGCCGCCTACAACAAGGATCACGTCAACAAGCAAGTGCGCGATGACGATCCTCTCCCTCCGTCGGTTCGCACCGAATACGCCTCAAAGTATGGTCCCCTCGTGGACGAAGGCATCACCAACTTGCAGAAATCCATCCAGGTCAAGCCTGATTACGACGATGCCATGGCCTACTTGAATCTTCTCTATCGCCGCAAGGCGGATATGGTGGAAAGCGCCGAAGAGCGTGCCAGCCTGAAGAAACAGGCCGACGACCTCGTTGATAAGGTCAAGGAAATCAAGCAGAAGCGCGCCGAGCAGCCCCAGCAGACCTCCTGATCGCTGGCGGGGAATACGCGCCGCCTCGCATCCCGTTATTCCGAGTTGTAGCTCAGGCCTTTAGGCCTGAGGAATCTCTCTTCGGCTTTGTTTGAAACTCGTCACTCGCCACTCGCCACTCCACCCGCCACTCGCCACTTCCTCTTCTACTACGGTGCGTAGCGCCGGGCTTCAGCCCGACATTCTTACTTTTTTGCTCAACCTAGAACCTGGTCTAGCCGGCCCATAACTCAACTCGGTAATCCGCCCCGCGCTCAACTCCAGCATTCTACTGATTGACCATCCCCCGAATCCCTCCTATATCCTGCCCTCCGACAAGGGCTGGCTTTGGCAGTTACGGCCCGTCAAACAGAACGTCAGACAAACAAATCGTAGTCTAGCCCACTACGTCAACCCCTAATCTCCCTGGCGGCCCCTCCCTCCCCGCTGCCTCAAAGACAACGGCTCAGCCAACTTCCTCGTAACCCCAATCCATCCTTGGTCCGGCCCGCCTTCACAGGCAAGACCTTCACGCTCAAGAAAGGAGCAAGTCCATGTCGAGTATCATGTTCAATAGCAAGTACAGTTCCTATTTTACGTTCATTCAGCGCATCCCGGCGAGCCTCTCCCAGTCCTTGCGCGCCGCCCAAAGACTCCTCCTTCTGTTCTCATCTCTTTCGTTTCTCTTTGGACCCTCAGCCTTTGCCGCCAATTGCACATTCACTTGTACAGTTAAGGCGGGAAGTGGCGGGGATTACGCAACCATTCAGTCGTGTATAGACGCGATGTCTCCAAGTGGCGGCTACACCTGTATTGTCTACACTGGTTCCTACGCAGAGATGCCTAACATCAAGGCAGGTACAACGGGAAACTATAACGTACTGACAGTTAATCCTGGAGATGCAGTTAGCATTCTGGGGTCAACGGTCAACAGCCACACTAAGATCAACGGGTTCACCATTCAGAATCCAACAAACCCTTACGCATCAGGGTGTGTAGACATTCCGATAGGTACTAGCGACGCTTATATTACAAACAATTCTATGGCCTATTGTGGGGGGCCGGGTGCAACTGAAGACGCGATGATTACAGGCCACCATAATGGAACGCCAAGCTCTACTGCATCTTTCATCTACATCCAAAATAACACTCTCACCCACGGCTGTTCTGCCGCAGGCGTTAACGATGTTTGTGAATCTATAAGTTTGGATGGCGACCATTTCTTAATTGAGGGAAACGACCTCTCTCATAACGATGACGCAATTGAGTTTTATGCTTCGTACGTCATCGCGCGCAGTAACTATTTCCATGACACCAATCAATCAGAATGTTCTACGTCGGGTCATGGTTCGAATTGTCACCCTGATATGTTTGAGACAGAGCCAAGCAATATTACTACGCACCCCTCTCAGTATCTGTTGTTTGAAGGAAACAGAGCCCTTAATTTCCTCGGCACGGATGCCCACGCAGTTTTGACGCAGGCTGACTCGTGCGGCGGTCAGTGCTTTAATTCAATCATCCGCTTCAACAGCCTAGCCCGGAAATCTCACGAGAAATAAGAACGAAGCGTTAGATAGAAGTGGAAAAAGGCCGTTTTCTCGGGCATAACTGCGGTGTCTAGACGTAGTTATAGTCCCAGGAAAGGCGGCCTTTTCAATGACAGAGTGTAGCGAGACTCTCTTTCCGTTTGAAGCACATTTTTCACGTCGAGTGGTGGCGCAGTTCGCGGGGGATTGGTTAACCACCGAGGGTGGTTCACTGCTGCTGCGCCAGGCCGATCGCAAGATCAGCTTGCTGCGACGCGTTGCGGGTTGCTTCCGCGACTACCGGCAGCCCGAACGGATCGAGCACCGCCTGGAAGAGATGTTGGCGCAGCGCATTTACGGGTTGGCCCTGGGCTATGAAGACCTGAACGATCACGAGCAACTGCGGCAGGATCCGCTGTTGGGAGTATTGGCGGGGAAGAAAGATTTGGGGGAGCCGCTGGCCGGCAAGAGCACTCTGAATCGCTTGGAACTGACGCCCGTTGGTTCCCCTGCCGCGGAACGCTACAACAAGATCAGCTATTCCGCCGCAGCGCTCGACGCCCTGCTGGTCGATCTATTTCTGGAAGCGCACCCGCGCGCACCGCGCGAGATCGTGCTGGACCTGGACGCCACCGACACGCCGCTGCACGGACGGCAGGAAGCGCGCTTTTTCCACGGCTACTACGGGCACTACTGCTATCTGCCATTGTATGTGTTCTGCGGAGATCACGTGCTGTGTGCGCGGCTGCGGCCCTCGAACATCGACGCGAGCGCAGGAAGCCTCGAAGAAGTGCAGCGGATCGTGCGGCAGATTCGCGCGCGGTGGCCGAAGACCCGCATCATCCTGCGGGCGGACTCGGGCTTCTGCCGGGAGGAGTTGCTGGCTTGGTGCGAAAACAACGATGTAGGCTATGTATTCGGCTTTGCACGGAACCAGCGCTTGCGACGGATCATCGGCCGGGCAATGCAGGAAGCCAAGCAAGAGCACCGGCGCACGGGAAAACCGGCGCGGGTGTTCTGTGAGTTCGCTTACCGCACCAAGAAAAGCTGGTCGCGGAAGCGGCGCGTGATCGCGAAAGCGGAACAGATCGAAGGCAAGGAAAATCCCCGCTATCTGGTCACTTCGCTCGACCAAGAAGCCTGGTCTGCGCAGAAACTCTATGAGCAGCTCTACTGCGCGAGAGGCGAAATGGAAAATCGCATCAAGGAGCAGTTGAGCCTGTTCGCGGACCGCATGAGCACGGAGACGCTGCGCGCCAATCAGTTGCGGCTGTACTTCTCCTCGCTGGCCTATGTGCTGGTCGAGGCTTTGCGGCGGTTGGGCTTGGCCAGCACGGAGTGGGCGAAGCCCAAGCCGACACCATCCGGCTGAAGCTGCTGAAAATCGCCGCGCAGGTGCGCATCACCGCGCGCCGTATCTGGGTGCGCTACAGTTGCGCCTATCCCTGGCAGAATGTTTTCGCTGCGGCCTGGACGGCGCTGCGCTGCTGAAAAAGAAGAAAGAATAAAGAATAAAACCTTGTCGTGCACTCCCAGAAGCACTCGAGGTCTGCCTGAAAATCGTTTCCAACGGGACTCGGAACGACCGATAGCCTCCCCAATAGGCAAAAAGCAATTTAGCAGAGAAAACCCACCAACACAAAGCCTGAATCGATCACTCAGCCTAGCCCTCGTGAGAAAAGGCGGCTAGCGCACGTCGGTTCCTACGGCATCATCGACAATAACGCACGCAATACCGATCCGACCATCCCCGGTTTCTCTCGCGTCAAAAGCTACAATAATGACTGGGTTGACCTCAAACCGACCAATTTCGATGTCGTAAACAGCTTTGAGTTTCGTTCGTCGGGCGGAGCGGAAATCAACGACATCTTCTATTTTCCGGAAAGCATCACGGACAGCCCTTATTACGTGGACTCCAGTTCTGCGAGCGGCTTCACGGCGGCGTCAAATCTCGCCTACTGCACTGGGACCTGTAATTTCCAGAACCGAACGGAGTCCGGGCCCTTTGCGCCCGCGAACGGAAATCCAGGCGATGCGCCTGGAAATCAAGTTGCCGATCCCCATTTCGTAAGCTATTCCGCGAACGATTTTCATCTCAGTGCAGCCTCCCCGGCTATCGGTGCGGGCACAGCCTTGACCACAGCGACATGTTCCGGAACGATATGCTCCGGAACGAACACCACAACCCTATATGTCACAGACGCAAGTTTTTTTCAGGATGGCTGGGGGTTTCCTAGTGGAACTGGGCTTGGACAAGTGTCTCCAGATTGGATTCGCATCGGAGCGTCCACAACGGCTCAGATTTCATCCATAGATTATTTAGCGAACGTCATCACTCTTGCCAATACCGTAAGTTGGAACAATGGCGATGCTGTTTATCTGTACAAGAATTCAACTGGGACTCAGGTTCTCTTCGGAAGCCTCCCAGACCTCGGTGCCTACCCGACGGTCGGCGGATGCGCGACTCCGCGCGATTCTAATGCTGGCACTACAATCGGGTCCATGAACCCTGGCCAATATTCTGGAGGCGTATACTTGGCGATGCCGTTTACCCCGGGATCGAGCTACACCTTGTGCGGCGTAACTCTACGGATGGCCAAGGCCGGGAATCCACTCAACATGAACGCCTATATCTATACCGACAGTTCTGGAGTTCCGGGAATGCCGCTGGGTATGGTGTCCGCATCGTTTAACTCATCAACGCTCTCCTCCTCCGAATGTGATGCGGCGTTTGTGGGCCTGAACGCGTCATTGACGGCGGGCACGCAGTACTGGATTGTTGTGGAAGTTCCGTTTGACAATACGGGGTCCGATTATGTTAATTGGTATTACAGTAGCGGAAGTGCTTCCAATGTTTTCGAGTCCTCGTCAAACGGCTCCGCGGTCTGGGCGAACCAAAACACGTACGCGATCGGGAAGTTCACCACGTTTTCTCAATGAGGCCCTTAACTTGAACTGGTGCCTTTGGTTCAGCGGCCCGAGCACCAGGGATGCGCAGACTTGCCACAGATCATTAGCCAGGACGCCCCATCCTCGTGCTTGCGGGTGGGGCGTTCCCTTCTTTCTGTTCCAATTCTTGTTCTCGATCTTTCGCAACCCCCTTGCCTAGAAACCCATCCCGACCGCCTCGCTATCTCGTTCGGTCTAAACCGCTTCCAAATTTTAATTGACAAGTACGGTACTTCGTGATAATATATTGCATGATAGTCAGACGCCACCCTCGCCGAAGCCCTCCAATTTCAACGTTCCTTTCCGCCGACCGATTCGCCCCTAAGTTCTTTCCTCTCACACTTTTATCCGACCCCCACCCGCTAAACCCTGTTGCGTCAACCTCTTGCAGAAATGGTGGGGAAAGGGGGAAGGGGCCGAGGCAGTCAAGCGCCCATGTGCCAACCCCTTTAAAATCAACACCTGCACGACAGTCCGTAGGTGTTGCAAACAAAGGACTTACTCCCAAGTTAAGTCTTTTAGATGCAACACTTACAAAAAATATAGGGGGGGTGGGGGTTGCCCTCATCTTGCCTCATTCTTAATCCTTGGATCGTCACTCGTCACGCACCATCCTGCTTCTGCCCGGAGGTGCCCTTTCCGGCGTAAACTAAACCATGCCGTCTCCTGACAAAATCCCGCTGAGCTTCAACCGCGACCGCGCCGTTCGCCAGCTCGACGCTCGCCTTGAAGAGCTCCTCGAAAAGCTCCGCAAGAACCGCCCCTCCGAAGATCCCTGGATGGTTCGCCGCGCCTACGAAATCGCCACGGAGCGCCACCACGACCAGTTCCGCAGTTCCGGTGACCCGTATCTCTCTCACTTGCTCGAAGTCGCCCACATCCTTGCGGACATGCGCCTCGATGCGACCACCCTTACCGCCGCAATTCTTCATGACGCAATCGAAGATACGGAGTATCCCGTTTCTCGCATCGAGGAGCGCTTCGGCGCCGATGTCGCCCATCTTGTAGAAGGCGTAACCAAAATCGGCCGCCTCAAGATGATGGCTCCGGAAGAGCGCCAGGCCGAAAACGTCCGCAAGATGCTGCTGGCCATGGTGAACGACGTTCGCGTCGTTCTCGTCAAGCTGGCCGACCGGCTTCACAACATGCGCACGCTTGAATACCTCGAGCCCGAAAAGCAGCAGCGCATTGCGCGCGAAACTCTGGACATCTATGCGCCGATCGCGCTCCGCCTCGGCATGAGCGTGGTGCGCGGCGAGCTGGAGGACCTGGCGTTCCGCTATCTCGAGCCGGAAGCTTTCTTTGCGCTGCAAAAAGAAATCAGCGACAAGGCGCCGGGGCACAAAAAATTCCTTGAGGAAGTTCAGGCCACTATCCAGACCAGACTCGTTGAAGCCGGCATTCCCGCCGAGCTTGAATCGCGCGTAAAGGGTTTGTACTCCGTGCACGGCAAACTCATCCGCCAGGGAATCGGTCTCGGCCAGGTCTACGATCTCCTCGCGGTGCGCGTGATCACCGATTCAGAGCGCAACTGTTATGCGGCCCTTGGCGTCGTTCACCATATTTGGCATCCCGTGCCCGGCCGCTTCAAGGACTACATCGCCATCGCCCGGCCCAATCTTTATCAGTCGCTGCACACCACCGTGCTCCACAGTGGCCAGCCCTTCGAGGTGCAGATCCGCACTCAGGATATGCATCGCATCGCGGAGGAAGGCGTTGCCGCGCACTGGAAATACAAATCCGGAAAGCCGTCCTCGGAGGATGACGACCAGCGCATCACCTGGATGCGTCAGCTCATCGAATGGTCGCAGGAGCTTCAGGAACCCGGGGAATTTCTTTCCACGCTGAAAGTCGATCTCGCTCCCGTTGAAGTTTACGCGTTCACGCCGAAGGGCCGCGTGATGGAACTTCCGCGCGGCGCCACTCCTGTCGATTTTGCATACATGGTGCATACCGAAGTCGGCCACCAGTGCGTCGGCGCAAAAGTAAACGGACAGATGGTGTCGCTAAGCCACGAAATTACCAGTGGCGACGTGGTCGAGATTCTCACCCAAAAAGGCCACCACCCCAGCCGCGATTGGCTCAGCTTCGTTAAATCATCTTCGGCAAAAAGCAAAATTCGTCATTGGATCAACGAGCAGGAACGTGAAGAAGCCACGGGGATGGGCAAGCGCCTGCTGGAAAACGAAGCGCGCCACTTTGGCCGCAGCCTCAAGAAAATTCCAGAAGCGGACCTCCACAAACTGCTTTCCGATTATGGCCTTGCCAAAACGGAGGATCTCTACGCTGCCGTCGGCTTCGGAAAATATTCCGCGCGCCAGGTCCTCACGCGCCTTCTTGGAGAGCCGGCAAAATCCGCGGAGCCCGAAACGGCAGACGCCAAGCCCACACTCGTCAAGGCTGTCAAGCGCATCCTGGGCTTCGGCGAAGCTCCGCTGGTTGTGAAGGGGCACGACGACCTGCTCGTCTACCGCGCCAAATGTTGCAATCCCATTCCCGGGGACGAAATTGTCGGTTACATCACCCGTGGCCGCGGCGTCGCCGTCCATACGCGGACGTGCCCCAACGTTCAAAACCTGATGTATCAAGCAGAGCGCCGCATCGCCGTCGAGTGGGGCGGCGGCTCCGAAGCCACTTTCCCCGTTCAACTCACCATCCGCGCGCGCGATCGCGCCGGCCTTCTGGCAGACATCACCGCCGTTATCAGCGGCGCCGGCTCCAACATTCACAACCTGGAAAGCCGCCCCGACCGCACCAACGCGCGCATCGACGCCAACCTTGAAATCGCCGATAAGCGCCAGCTCGAAACCATCCTCGCAAATATCAAAAAAATCTCCGGCGTTTTCGGCGTCGAACGCGTCTACCAGCCCGGCCATTGATCCGATTCGGCCACAAAAATGAGTTCCACTCGCAATATACGCGGCACCAAATTCATCACGACACAAAATGTTATGACGTCATTTTTTCTTTGTCGTTCGGTCAGTTTTTGCGACCTGTCCTTTCGCACGGGTACCTTGCACAGCACAGTTTCCTGCTCTCACCGTTGTCGCCGATAGAATGGAATTATGCGGTGTAAGTTCATGCTTCTCGGGTTGGTAGTCCTCTTCCGGACGAGCGGATGCGATAAGCATCCGCTCACGGATTATCGTCCGCTGGATCAGGCGGGAATGTGGTCCAGCAACGTCGAAGATCTCAAAAAACTGAACACTTCCGATAACGAAGTCGCGCAGCTCGTAAAACTGAAACAAGCGGGAATCACGGACGACGCTTGCGTCACTCTGGTTGCCGACGCGCACCAGCACGAGCACCCCTTTGGCAGCGCGGATGCCACTGTCGGCCTCGCACGCGCGGGGTACGCCGAGCCAGTGATTCTGGAAATTGCAAAAGTCGATCAACTGGACGCTATCAGCACCGATGCCGTCATGCTGCGGCTGGTGGGGCTTTCCGATCCCGCCGTCGATTTCATCTTGCACCGGAGACTTAAGGGCCAGCGCACCATGAGCAGCGCGGAAATCGGCCGTCTGAAAAATACCGGGCTCACGGAAAAACAAATTCTCGAGCGCATCAACGAAGGCATGACGGACGCGCAAGCCGACAAGGAAGCGGCGTCGCGCGAAGCCAAGCGCAATCATTCCGGAACTGACTTCAAGCGTGTGCGCGGACGCCGCAGGTAGCGCCGCTCTCTTGCTTCGAATCTTACGGTATCTTCTGAATTCGTGATGCACGGCCCCTCAGAAATCTTCGCGCAACGCGACAAGCTGAAAGCCGCGAGCAATTCCGCAAGCTGCAGGCATTCGCGTGCTGCTTTTGCTTCTGACTTTTCCCCGATACAATCAAATTGTTTTGCGCGCTCGAGTCCAGTCGCGTCTTGCGTATGCAGCCCTTTCTGCAATGGCGGCCCTCGGGACGGTGGGGTGCGTTGCGCCGCTTGGTCCCGGGTACACCATCGAAAGGCAGCAGTTGCGCGTGCAGTTTGTTCCTGCTCCGGAACCGCGCATTCGAATCGAAGCGGAATACGCGCTGAGGAATACCGGCAACCAGCCGCTCAGCGAACTGGAATTGCGTTTGCCGGGACGGAGGCGTTTCCATTTTGAGGAGCCGCACGCTACCTGGGATGCAACGGTGCTCACAACAGGAGCTTCGACGGAACGTCCGCGAAACGCACTGATTTCACTTCCGCAACAGTGGAAGGTTTCCGGGCGGCACACGTTGCGTCTTTCCGTGGAGTATTTACCGGCAGCGACGGGCGAGACGGCCTTGAGCTTTACTGCGGATGCTTTTTTTCTGTCAGCCGAGGGGTGGAGTCCGGAATTGCTGCCGTCGCGAGGCCTGTTTGCGACAGGCGGAGTGCCACCGAAGAAATGGGAAATGAATGTCAGCGTGCCGGACGGATTTCTGGTGCACACGAGCGGCCGGCAAACGAAAACTTCGCGCAAGAACGGAGAGATGAATATCCGCGCTTCGCAGAGCGTGAACGACCATTATCCCTTCGTGATCGCGGGACGCTACACGTCCTCGGAAATCGGCGGCAAGGAAAAGATTATTTTGTGGACGCGCAAGGCGCAGGAGGCCGCGGGGTTGCGCGGAGCAAGCGATGCACTCGTTCGAACGATGGAAGCGTACGATTCCATGTTCGGAGCGCGCAGTAAGGATTCATCCACAACATGGATTGTGGAATGCCCGTTGACGCCTGGATGCTTCACGAACCTTAATGCAACGATGGCCAAGCTGTTGGGCGAAGAAAAGGAGACCGTCTCCGCCGAAATGGTTTCTCCGGACACGCTGATGGTGGATCTCAACGAGGGCATGCCAAAACTCGCGGTGGCAGCGGCTCCGTCGCTGGCTGCGAGCTGGCTGGGTTACGCGCAGAATCCAGGATTCCTCGAGCGGGATCCTCCGCTCTCCGCGCTTCCGGCGTTCGCAGCATCGATTGGACGCGCGGCCGCGGAAGGAACGGATGCGCGCGCGGAAACGATTCGGCGAGCGCTGCAATTGATCCCGGAGAAAGCTGCAGCGACAGGGCCGGAGGACCCAGCCGTTGTGCGAGCAAAGAGCTTTCTTTTTTTCTATGCGTTGCAGGACCGCTATGGGCGCGACGTGTTTCGAAAGGCGATCAGCCACATCCTGTATGCTCGCAGGGAGCGAGACTTGGAACTCAGTGACCTGATTGCTGCTTTCGATGAGGAAACACATCAGGGTACTGCCGAGTTCGTCCGGTTATGGATGAAGCGGCCGGGAGTGCCTGAAGAGTTTCGCGCGCGCTACCAGGAAAGCGCCGCGTCGACGACCAAACCTGAAAAGGAGAGCGCACCATGAGAGACGTGATTCTGACCGACAGGGGGCCAAAACCCATCGGGCCGTATTCGCAAGCGATCCGGGCGAACGGATTCTTGTACGTCTCCGGGCAGGTAGCGCTGGATCCGAAGACCGGGGAGATGGCCGGAGCGGAAATCCGTCAACAAACGGAACGGACGCTTGAGAACGTGAAAGGAATTCTGGAGGCGGCAGGTTCAAATTTGCATCACGTGGTGAAGACGACGGTTTTTCTGAAGGATATGAACGATTTTGCGACCATGAATGAAGTGTACGCGAAGTATTTCACGTCGGCACCGCCGGCGCGGTCGACGGTGCAGGTGGCGCGTTTGCCCAAAGACGCGTTGGTGGAGATCGAAGTGATTGCGGGTTTGTAGGCGTGCGCACTCGGTGAAGAAAAAACTCAAAGCAAAGAATTGCCCACCCTTCGAGAAACCAAACGCGAAGGCTGCGGTAGCTTCGCTCGTTATTCTTTCTGAGCTGGTTTGAATCCCGTTCTGGCATCGCGCCTGTCCAACACAATTGAAATCGAACGAGACAGCCATCCAGCCCCGACCGGCGCGACTCGGCTCTTGACAAGTAGGTCGGAATCCGATATATCGGTATGCGACTATGAGTATCGACTTGAAACCGTTTCTGCCGCTATCCGTTGCGGCCCAGCACATCCTGCTCGCGCTATCGGATGAAGACAGGCATGGCTACGGAATTATGCAGGAAGTGGCGAGTCAGTCGGGGGGCAAATACAAGATGGGCTCTGGGACGCTCTACGACAACCTGGAAAAACTCATCGATCAGGGATTGGTGGCCGAGAGCCTCCGGCGATCCACAAAGGACGACCCACGACGGCGCTACTACCGATTGACAGCGTTTGGCCGCCACGTTTTCTCAGCGGAGATTGCGCGTCTGGAGGGAGTGGTTCGCGAGGCGAAGCTGCGGTTGCGTGGAGCAAGGCCGAAGGAGGTTTTATGACGCGCACTCTTTATCGGTCGGTCCTTTGGCTGCATCCTCCCCGGTTCCGTAAACGCTATGCCGAAGAGATGGCGTGGATATTTGACGAAACAGGGACCGCGGGGGAAAAGGCGTTTCTCTTTTACGATGGACTCGTCTCGCTGGCGAGGCAGTGGGTGGTGCGCTCGGGGATGTGGAAGATCGCCCTCGCCGTGCTAGGAGCGCTCATTCAAGCGCACTTTATCTTGCACCCGTACGATTGAGCATGCGGGGGCCGCCGTGCAACCTCAGACAAAGCAACAGATCCGGTTCGTTTCGAAATGCCTGCTACTGCTGTTGGCCGTGTTGATTGTTGCGGGCGTAACCTACGAGCAGATTGGCGAGCGGCTGGACCGCAAGCGATTTCCGCAAGTTGGGCGCTCGGTCGACATTGGCGGGCGCTCGCTCAACATCTATTGTTCGGGCGAGGGAGGACCGGTCGTAATCTTGGACACGGGCGGGTCGGCTCCCGGTTATGAGAATTTACTTTTTCAGAGGAAGGTTGCGGAGTTTACGCGCGCCTGCTGGTTCGACCGCGCCGGTTTGGGCTGGAGCGATCCGAGCCCTGTCGAGCAAACCAGCGCGGCGATCGCCGAGGACTTGCACGCGTTGTTGCATGCCGCGCGCGAAGTGCCACCGTTTGTTCTGGTGGGCGCGTCGTTCAGCGGATTCAATGCTCGCGTCTTCGCGGGTAAATACCCATCAGAAGTTGCTGGTGTGGTTTTAGTGGATTCGGCACACGAAGACCAGTACCGCTACGAACCGCCGGTTACGCTGGCCCCCTTCAACCGGCTTCCCAAGCAGATTCGAAATCTGCTTTGCGCAGGCGTGCCGCTTGCGGCGCGTGTCGGACTGGTGCGATTCCTGCTTCAACGATCCGGACCACGCCGGGACGCGCCCGCCGGATTTACGGCTGATCAGGCAGCAACGCTGCACGGGCTCGAGCTCCAAACGAAATCGTTTGTGGCCGCCGCGGTCTGTAATTTCGAGGGAAAAGTGTCCACGCAAATGAGGGCGGCAGGGAACATGGGAGACTGCCCGCTGATCGTTCTGACGGCCGGTCAGCCATTTCGAACAGGTGAACCAGAAGCAGACAGAGAGCTAGTAGCCTTTCACGAGATGTGGGTCCACCAATTCCAGGCGCAGCTCGCGCGGCTCTCGACACGGGGGCAGCAGGTGATTGTAGAGAATAGCGGACACGCGATCGATGCGGAGGCGGTGCTTAAGGCGATTCATGAAGTCGTTACGCAAATTCGCGATAAGCAGTAGCCGCCTAGTTCGGTGACGTCATGGCTTGCGCGAAGATCATGATGGCGGGGTTGGCGTCGTCCAACGAAACGGCAACGAACTTCGATGGAGAGACCAAATAGACGATGGCGTTCCCTCCTGGGCCAGAAACAACCTTCATGGTTCCTCTTCCATTTGCCTCCGATGAGCTCAGAGAGTACGTGGACTTGAACGTGACACCTGATTTTGGCCCGTTCGATGCAACAGTATCTTCAACACCGGTCATGTTTCCGGTCGGGCTAGAACCGTCAGCCGAGAACTCTCCGGAAAACGTGGTGACACCAAACGTAGCCGGACTGGATGCCAACCCGGCATACGCACCCTTTACTTGGCTGTTTGTGAACGAAGTTACAACCTGGGGTTCTCCCAACCCAAACAAAACGGAACTATCCGATCCCATGATGAAGGCGGTGTTCGGGCTTACAAGGTAGGCGACAGCCGGAGCGCCACCGGCCAGAATCGATGCCCGTCCGTTGTTTGCCACATTGTACGTTCCGACCTGATTGACAGCGGAGGTTGCCGATCCACCGCAGTTCTGATCGAAGGTCAGATTGACAGCACCGTTGCCATCTGAACTGAGCAAGCCTACAAACACGTTGGGCGCTGAACCTGATCCGCTCCCACACACGGAGAGTCCGGTCAGATTAATCACGATACCGCCATTCAACGACGCATTGGAGAACCCTCCGGAGGGAGTTTGCTGGCGAAGGACTGCGCCATTCAGAAGCGGAGTCGAACCCGCGACCGGGTCTGACCCCATGGCAAAAAGTTTTCCCGCATTTACGATGTAAAAGACGAAATTCAAGTTCCGTGGCGTTCCGCCTGCGACCAAGGAGAGATTCATCGAGCCCCTGCCGCTGGATTTGTCGGGCAGAGTGTAAGTCGCAGCATTCATTGTTGCCGGATTGCTGCCGGTGGAAGCGTTGGCGTCCGCTGCCCCGTTAGTAAAAGTGCCAGCGCCATTCGAAGTAAAGCGCCCTACTAACGCCTCACGATTGTTGTTGGCATCCAATCCGGAGAAACCAAAGGCATAATCGCCTGTTATTCTGGCCGCATTGAACGCAGATGTATCCACCTTTTCTATGGTCCCCGAGCCAATCGTTCCGGAGCCTGCGGCGATGTCCATCCCGATGAATTGCGCGTTGCCGTCGGGCATCATGGCGAAGGCAAGCTTGCTGTGGCCGGGAATGTCGAGTGTCATCACGCCCCGGTGGTCGGAGCCGATGGTATATGTCCCCTTAAACGATTGCGCGGTCAGCACGGCTCCCGTGCCAATGCCGTTGGTGTCCACTTCGCCGTTGGTCAGATTCCCGGCTCCGTCGGCCGTGAATCTTCCTACCGCGGCAAAAGGCTCCGAATAGCCAGGGCCCCCAGTGATTCCGCTGAATGTAAACGCGTAATCGCCATTCAGCGCGACAGAGCCGCCGTTCTGCCCGCCATTGTTCATTTTGGAGGTGCTTCCTGCGCATCCTATCGAAGAAAGGGCTAACGCGAGACACACGGCTACGGCTGGATTCAATTTCTTCATATTCGTCTACTTGCTGGCTGGGGTTAGCTGTTCTTACCAAATACTGGCAGGGCGCGTCTGTACCCATGCGAGCACGCATACGTTCAAGTGTGTGATGGCTGTTGCACTGGAGACGAACCGCGCGTGATTCAGAGCCTTGAAGAAATGCTGCATTGTTTTTGATCTTAGGATCGATATTTGCTTGTCTCTGGAACACCCGCTCTGCTATTCATCACAACTTATGCCGCTGCGTGCATTCGACACGCCCTCGCACGGGCATGTTTATGACTTATTTACCAAGCAAAGGCAATCAGGTGGATTCAGCAATGTCCCGCCGGGGAAAAACCCGCAAGCCGCAATTATTCGGGAACGCGCCCGGTTGGAGGTTTGAAACCCAAGGGAGAAGACTTATGGCCGGTCGGGGCTTTCGAGGGCTTCGTGCACGGCCCACACGGTGATCGCGCCGGCGACGCCAACGGCGTACCAGATGAACTTGTCCTTGGCGGGTTTGCGAGGTGGTCCACCATAACCCTTGGTGCCCGCGCCGCGTGGACCCTGTGGGTCGGCAGCGTTAGGATCGAGAACGATACGATAGGCGGCGCCTTCCGGAATCTCGCGCACATCATCTTCGACAGCGATACTCAGTGAACCACGGGTGCTCTTGACGATCAATTCCTTGGGGCTCAGTACTGTGACTTGTCCGATGGTGGGCCGATCAGAGTTGGGACGAATTACAGCAGAAGCCACGTGCAGTGCGAACGCTTTCGAATTGGCAGTTGAAAAAGTAGCTGTGCCTAAAGCCAAAGTTGCAGCCGGAGTCGCATCCTCCTGAGAGAACGTGGCCATGCTCGCGCCATGGAGGAGAAAACGGGCAGCACCAGCGCGAACCTGGACACCGCCGGACTGGTCGGTACTGAGTCTATCGCCGCTAAAAATGGTTGCGCCAACGGAAGCCTGCCCAGTGGCAAAGCGAGCGCGATCGGCATACACAATTGTACCGAGCCAGGAAGAAGGAGTGGCCAAGAGGGGCGCGGTCAGGAGCGAGAATACAACGATTAGGGCAAGAAAGCTTTTTGAAATTGCGATGCAGTTATTGCGGCTGGCGAATGAGAAGCTTCCTATTCCGCTGGCGACCGCAACACGGTCAATGCTCTTGGTGGCAACGCTGCTCAAGCCGGTAAGACGGGCAACGCGCAGTCGCGTCATCAAACTCCTCCAAGAGGGCTGACGGAAGAATACTGAGTAAACTTCATGCCGTCAATTGATAAGCGTTTTCCGCGCGGAAAAGTAACGCCCCCTTGCGCGGGCGGAGTTTGCTGGCCGATGAGGCATTCCACTGCTACAATGCAGCAAGAAATGACCGACTGGAAACAGATTACCGCGCGCATCCGCCGAGCGCGCACCAGCAAAGATCCTGCGGGGCAACTTTCGAATCTCTTTCAAAAGACGCGGGACGCCATGGTGGCGTTCGAGCTGGCGAAGTATTTCGAGTCTTCGGGGCTGAATACCGATGCTGCAAAGTGGTACTCGGCGGCGGCGCAGAGATTTCGCCGAGCGGACTGGAAAACCAAGGCGCAGGAAGCTGCGGTCCGGCTTGGTGGAGCGCCGGGCGAGATCACTTTGGAATCAGGAACTCCAGTCGGGGCGGAGTTTGCTCTGACTCCGCCGGCAGTTTCGACGCCGGAGCCGGAATTGCCATTCGAGCAGAACCCGGAAGCGCTCGAATCATCGGTGGCGGTCAGCAGCGAAATTCAGCAGGCGACAGAAAGTTCAGCGAATGCGCCTGCAGGACTTGAGAGAAAAGGCCGTCGGCGAGGACGGCGCGGTGGCCGGAATCGACGCAAGGGCGGCGCTGTGAGGGAACCAGAAGTTGCTTCGGGTCGTCACCCAGCCGAAGTGCCGGTTCGCAGGCTGTCATCCGCGTCCGCTTTCACTGAATCAGCCGAGCCGACTCCTCCACGAGCGATACACAGCCGCGCGATACCCAGCCTGCCCGTCGAGCCGATTGGGGAGCCGGGCGGACCGAGCGTGAAGGGCCGCTACGGCGATCCCGGGCTCTCTTCCCGAATTTCTTTGTTGGAAATGCAGTTTCGCAGACTGATGACTTGCCCCCCCGCCAAATTGGAAGAAGCGGATCGCGCGCCTGCAGGCCCGGGTGTATTTGTTCTGACGGATTCGGACTTGACGAGCTATTACTATGTGGAAGCTTGCCAGACGCTTCGCATCGCGATTGCCAACTTATCGCGCGGATCAAGCCGGCGTGGAATGGAATCGATTAAGCCGCGGCTCGCCGAACACTTGGGAATTGCCGAGCCGCGCGTTGCGAAGTATCTCGCGGACCATTGCGTAGTGCGTTGGCTGCAATTGGATGAAGGAGCGTCAAATTTCGCGCATTTTGTGATCGCGGTTCTCCGGCCGGCGCTCAACGAATAAAAAGTCTCTCTGCGAAACGTGCAGAAATCTTCCTCAGAAGCCGAAAGTTCCAGCCCATTCGGACTACTAGTAACCCCCTTTTTGGCATTAGGGAAATTGCAGTTGGCTGCTCCCTATTGCCGTTTAATGCCCAATTTCGACCGTTCAATGCAAGTTGCTGGCTTCCGCCCCCGGCAACCGGCAAACTATAGGTGTCCAAAGACTTATTGGGCGTACCACGGCATTCGTGGTACGGTTTTGAGGCACACATAAGTGAGCCCGGGGGCAATCGTTTGGAGTTAGCTCCGGCGATTGAATGGGCTCGAAATCAAGCAAGGGTTAAATGACAGGCATTCTTGAAAGTGGAGGATAGAGGTTTATGCCGAATCAAGTAGGCACGCAAATCGCAAGAACGTTTGATTGGGTGGTCTGCAAAGCCGCTGGAATCACGTTTAACACCATCCAGTTCTTCAACAAGCGCAATCCCAATCCTTCGGTTACGCCGAAGTGGTCGGACAAGCCGCTGCTGAAATCGTGGGAGAAGACCAAGCCAACGCTGGGCTTCCCGAGGCAGACCGATTCGCTTTGCCCCGCGTGTGTGAAAGAAGCGCGCGAGGCGATCATTGCCGGCAAAAAAGACTGGCGCGACTTAATGCACGAAAAGGTCGGCGAGATCAAGGCGCAGATTATTGAGCGCGACGGGCAGGTCTGGATGGTGAAGGACTGCCCGCTCCACGGCCACTACGAAGACATGATGGCCATTGATTCCAAGTTCCTTAGCTGGATCGAGAAGCAGTTTCCCGGGCGCGACATTCCCGCCCACAATGACGAGGACCTTCACAAACACGGTTCTTCGACAGTGCGGTATGGCCGTGGGTCGGTGCTTACCGTCGACCTGACGAACCGCTGCAACATGATGTGCGATCCCTGCTTCATGGACGCCAACCAGGTCGGCTACGTGCATGAGCTGGGCTGGGAAGAAGTTAAAGAAATCTTGGACAACGCGCTGAAAATCAAGCCGCGCCGCCAGATGTCCGTGCAGTTCAGCGGTGGCGAACCGACCATGAGCCCGTACTTCCTGGACGCGGTCGCGTATGCCCGGAAGATCGGCTACAACAGCGTGCAGGCCGCGACCAACGGCATCGAGTTCGCCAAGAGCAAGGAGTTCTGCAAAAAGGCGTTTGAGGCGGGCATGCGTTATGCCTACCTGCAATTCGACGGCATCGGCAACGACGCCAACAGCCACCGGCAGATCGGCAACTTATTCGACGTGAAGCTGCGCGCCATCGAGAACATGCACGAGGCGGGCATCGAAATCGTGCTGGTGGTGACTATCGTCAACAACGTGAACAACGACCAGGTAGGCACGGTCGTGAAGTTTGCGATGGAAAACCCCAAGAAGATCGCGTTTGTGAGCTTCCAGCCCGTTTCATTCACCGGGCGCGACGAGGACATTACTCCCGAACGCCGCCTGCGCCAGCGCTACACGCTCTCGCACCTTGCGAAGGACGTCAGCAGCCAGGTGGGCAAGGTGGAGCCGACGCGCGACTGGTTCCCGATTTCGTTTATCAGCACGTTTGCCGGATTCTCGGACATGGTCAAGGGGCAAGAGTCGAATTGGGGCTCGCTCTCCTGCGGCTGCCACCCGAACTGCGGCGTGGGCACGGCGCTGATGATCAACAAGGAGACGAAGGAATGGGCGCCCGTTCCACGCTTCCTGGATGCCGAACAGCTCACGAAAGACGTTACCGCTATTACCGACGCCGCTCGGGGCAAGAATTTTTCAAACTTCATGATGGCCATGGCCCTCTTGAAGAACTATCACCCGTTCCGGGGGCCGAAGGGGCTCAAGCTATATGACCTCTTCAAGAAGTTCGACAAGACCTGGGCGCTGACGAAGAAGTCCGAAACGAAGTATGGCCGTACTTCTCCGGAGCGCACGTATGAAGACGCCATGAAGCGCCGCCAGAGCGATCCGTGGAACTTCCTGTTCATCGCGGGAATGTGGTTCCAGGACTTGTTCAACTACGACTTCCGCCGCACGGAAATGTGCATCATCCCATACGCGACGCAGCAGGGCGAGATCAGCTTCTGCGCGTACAACACCGGCGTGGGATGGCGGCAGATCATCGAGAACATGCACAAGAACGCGACCGTGGCCGAGTGGTACAAGACGCACGGCAAGCACGAAATCTACGCCAAAGGCAAGAACGTCAACCTGCAGAGCTACGAGCACTCGCTGAAGATTGATGCTGATGACGCAGCGCGCGTTCGCCACTTGGTGCACGACGTTCCGCTGACCGCAGCCGAAGAAGAGCGCGCTCGCCGCAAGAAGGCTTACGAAGAGCAGGCCAAGGTGCGCGCGATTTACGAAGAGCTGGTGTTGAAGAAGCCTCAGCCGGCGGTCGTGCAAATCGGCACCGTCAGCGACATCGCCAAGGCAGTGCCCGCCAATTTCGTCAACGCGGGTAAGCCCGTCACCATTGCTCCGGCCAATGGTAATGGCAACGGGCATTCCAACGGGAACGGCGCCGCCAAGCATGATGAAAAGGCAGCGGAAGCCGTCGCAGGCGATTAGGTAGTCTGTCAAGTCCGCAGATTTCAATGGCTCCATGCAAGGCATGGAGCCATTGTTTTTTCGCATAGAGGAAGGATTGCGTGAGGCTGCTATAATTGTTCAGGGAAATCAGATCGAGGTCTGAAGATGCCAATATACGAATACATCTGCGAGGATTGTCAGACGCACTTTGAAAAAATTGTGCTGAATAAGATGCAGGAGATTGCCTGCCCGAAATGCGCGGGGAAGCGCAACGCGATCCAGCTCTCCGTCTTCAGTTCGGCAAATGGTGCGAACGTCGCTTCAACCAAATCATCCGGCGGCTTCTCGGGCGGCGGGGGGAGTTGCTGCGGTGGTGGTTGTGGCTGCAACTGACTTGTGAGCGAGTCCTGGCGCTATGTTGATCAGTCATTCCTCACTGTTGTTGTTCATCACTGGAGCCGCGATTCTGTTGGTGATCCCCGGTCCAGCGGTGACGTACGTGGTCAGCCGGAGCATCGGGCATGGACGCGCGGCGGGTCTTGTTTCCGTCTTGGGCATCGTGACCGGGACGCTGTGCCACGTGGTTGCGGCGGCTCTGGGGATTTCCGCGCTGCTGGCCTCTTCGGCGGTGGCGTTTCAGTTCGGCGCGGCCTACCTCGTCTATCTCGGAATCAAGACGCTGCGGCGCAACGACGAGCAGCTTGTGGAAGCCGATACGGGCGAAACGAAACCGATTCGCCTCTACGGTCAAGGCCTGCTAGTGAATTTGCTCAATCCCAAGACGGCGCTCTTCTTTTTGGCCTTTCTGCCGCAATTTGTCGATCCAGCGCGCGGACACATGACGCTCCAAATCCTGCAATTGGGAACCTTGTTTGCCCTGATGGGTTGGTGCAGCGACTCCGTTTACGCCGTGATTGCTGGGACCGTCGCCGAACGCATTCGAAGCAGCCTGCGTCTTCGCCGCGCTCAGCGAAACATCTCTGGGGGAGGGCTGATCGCGCTGGGGCTGGCGTCAGCATTCTCCGGATCACAATCAAAATAGATCGCGGCAAAAACTCAATACAACTTTGTGTGGTTAGAGTAATTCATGGCCAGGGGCTATTGCGGCCGGGAATAGTGTTGAATGTTTGGCGGCGGAGCTATAGAAGAATTGCCGCGCGGGTCCGGCACTGGCGCCTGCGATGACCATTTCATCGGAATTACGCCGGTCCACGTCGGCGTCGCGTAATCTTCGTCATCATTGACCGCGAAGCCGGTGCGCACTTTGGCGGAAGCCTCCACCAGCGGCACGGACACGACCATCGTGCCTTTTAACTCCTGCTCAGTCGGCGGGCGCACGGTGGACCAGCGGCCGCGGATCACGTACTCGACGAAATCGCGCATGGCCGCCAGCTTCGCGGCCTCGCCCTCAATGGGCACAGCCTTGCCCATCACGACAACGGAGCGGTAGTTGACGGAATGGCCCGTCGCCGACGGGGCGCAAACGATGCCGTCGAGCAGCGTCACGCTCAAGCAAAATGGCGCGCCACTCGCCAGCGTTTTCATCAAGCGGCTCGCCATGGAGCCATGGAGAAAGAGTTTGTCGCCGACACGCACGTAGTTCGTTGGCACCACAACAGGCATTCCGTCCGCGATAAACGCAATGTGGCAAACGAAGGCTTCATCGAGAACGGAGTAGATCAGCTCGCGGTCGTAGCTGCCGCGCTCAGGCTTGCGCCGGACTCTTGTTCTTTCGGTCGGAGTGAAGTTGCTCATTCCCGCAGACTAGCTGGCCCGGATGCATCGCAGCAAGAGCCAATCTGGATTAGCCAATGAATTGACCTCGCCCCCGAATCGTGTACGCTGTGGGGCACTACGGCACGCCTGTGTTCGGGACTGAGGCCTATGGCAACGAAGAACCCTGTGTTCACCCGCGAAACGTTCCAGTTTTTCAAGGACCTGGGCCGCCACAATCGCAAGGAGTGGATGGAAGCGAACCGCGACCGCTATCAGGCCGCCATCGTTCAGCCCTTCCGGCGGTTGCTGGAGGAACTCGCGCCCACGGCGCTGGAACTCGATTCTCGTTTCGATACCTCCAGCCGAACCGGCGCGAATTTTTCGCGGATCAACCGGGACATTCGTTTTGCGAAGGACAAGACGCTTTACAAAACTCATATGTACCTGAAGTTTTCCGTTCCTCCGCCAGTCAAACGAGAAACTGGACAGCTCTACGTTGGCCTTGCCGTGAATACGGTTACGGCAGGCTTCCGAATCTACTCGGGAGGAAAGCGCAAAGAGTCCACGATTGCGCTGATCGCCGAGCCGCGCGTGACGGCGGATTCCCGCTGGGTCGCAAAACAAAAGATGCGCCTCGGCCGCCGCTACGAAAGCTATTGGTACAAGATGGTGAAAGGAGAATGGACCAAGCACGACGGCTGGCCCACGGCTCCGGAGGATTGGAAAAAGATATTGGCGTGGATTGTACGACGCAAATTCAGCCCTTCCGTAGCTATGCGAGCTACTTTTCCGCGCGAGGCCTCCAAGGTCTTTCGCGATCTTTATCCGCTAGTGCGCTTCACTTCGTTGCCGTAGTAGAAAAAGGAGAAGCACCATGAATCGCGCCAACGATGAAATCAAGACTCGGAGAAAATTCCTAAAGATGGTGTCGGCAAGTCCGCTGCTGGCCGGCCCGGGCTTTCTTGCTGGTTCGTTCTCCAGCCTTCTCGCGGCGGGCGAAGCCACGGATAAGAAATTTATTGGCTGGCTCGATTCCCTGGAGCAAAGCGACGGTGTAATTACTTCTCCGGACCAGGCCTTCGATGTGATGGATTTTGAGCCTGCGGCGCGCAAGATACTGCCTCCAGCACATTTTGGCTACCTCTCCACGGGTGTGGACGATGACGGAACAGCGCGAGCAAATCGCGAAGGCTACTCGCGGATCCAGATTCGAGCACGCCGCCTCGTTGACGTTGAGAACATCGACATGTCCGTGAACCTTTTCGGAACGAAGTGGAACTCGCCAATCGTGCTCTCCCCGGTGAGCGCTCAGAAAGCATTCCATCCTGAAGGCGAAGTCGCGGTGGCCCGAGCAGCGCGTGCGAAAGGTCACCTCATGATGCTGTCCACGGTCGCCACTTCATCCATTGAGGACGTAACCGCCGCAGCGGGTACGCCAGTATGGCAGCAGCTTTATCCAACGAATGTTTGGGAAGTCAGCCGGGCGATCGTTAAACGCGCCGAAGCTGCCGGCTCCCCCGCGATTGTCCTCACCGTGGACTTGCAGGAGGGGAGCAACCGCGAAACTCTATTTCGTTCGCAACTCGTGGATAAAAGGGAATGCTCTGCTTGCCATCAGAGCGCTTACACGGGCTTTGCGCGCGGCAGGCCCAGAGCGGGCACCGGAGGCTTCGCCGCATACGCAGCCCGGAAGCCGATGCTCAATGGCCTGGATCTTTCGAACGTCACCGCCGTGCAACCTCCGAACATGAATTGGGATTTCGTGAAGCGGCTGCGCGATACCGTAACCGTGAAGCTGCTGATCAAGGGAATCGTCACGCGCGAAGACGCGCAGCTCGCGGTGGAGCACGGCGTGGACGGTCTGATGGTCTCGAATCACGGCGGGCGCGCTGAAGAGACGCTTCGCCCGACCATCGAGAGCCTGCCAGAAGTGATCGAAGGCGTTTCCGGGAAAATCCCCGTCATTGTGGACGGGGGCATCCGGCGGGGCACGGACGTGTTCAAAGCTCTAGCGTTCGGCGCGTCTGCAGTTGGCATCGGTCGCCCTCATGCGTGGGGGCTGGCCGCATTCGGCCAGCCGGGTGTCGAGGCCGTGCTCGAAATCCTGCGCCGCGAGTTGCGCACCATCATGCGCCAGGCGGGAACCATCTCCGTGGACAAGATTACGCGTAACTATATCGTCGGCCGCTCGTCTTGACGACGCAGCCCGTGTCACGGCGCCCACAATCGCAACGCAAGCAAGTGCCACGACCAGAGAAAAGCCGTAAGCACGCAGCACGCGAAGGAAACCAGGAGCGAATGGATCCTCACGGCGCGGTGGATTTCCCCCTTCGGCACGCGGAGAACCAAGACCAGTCCGACGATCGACAGCAACGGGAAGAAAAATGTTCCGACGAAGATCCCCGCAGTCCAGAGGTTGAACGAACCGAATTGCGTGCCGCCGAGTCTCTTCATACAGAGCGGCACGATGAGCAGCGTCAGCGTCGCAGAGAGTGGTACCACACGAACTGAGAGGTGGCGCACGTCCTTCATGGCATCGACGAGTTTCAAGAAAAGCCACACGAGCGCGTACGGCAAAGAAGTCAGCATGAAAAACAGGCTCAGAGAGAGCAGAGCGATGCGAAGAAAGGGCAGGGCGAGGCTGCTCCGCTCGCTGTAAGAAATGCCCTCTCCCGCGACTGCCCAATCGCCACTTTGCGTGACGAAAAATACCGTCGTTCCCTCCGGCTCTTTCTCCCGGCGGAAAAGATTCTTGCCGACGTAGAACAGCGGTTCTGGCCGGCCAAATAGTCCGGAGCGCGTCAGCTTGCCATTGATCACGCGGATGCGGGTCCCACCGGTCAGGTCATCCAAGAATGCAAACAGTTGGCTTCGTGGCGCGCGCGGGGCATAAAAACCCGTGAATCTCTTCAACTCACTTGCTGGAAGATCGATCGCAGGCATTTGCGGCTTCGAAAAATCCTTGGAAAGAAAATCGATGGCCAGGTGATTCAAGCTCTCGAGCGCCTGCGGAGAATTGTCGCTGTTCAACACGACGACGTAACCCCAATTTTGTTCCGGCATGTAGCGGTAGGAAGAAATGAAGCCGTCGATTCCGCCGTCGTGGCCGTGCGTCACCACGCCGCCTTCCACGCTGGTGTAATTGCAGAGGCCATAGCCAAGCCGAAGGCCGTTTTTCGCTGCGAGCGTAGTTTCCGGCGCTTCCATGCGCAGGATCGATTCAGAATTCACCAGTTGCGCGTCTCCCGCCTTTCCGCGACGGAGAAGAAATTGCACGAGCCTAGCCAGTTCGCCCGGCGAAGCTTTCAGGTCCCCGGCCGGGCGCAGATAGATAAACGGATATCCAGAGGGTTTTGGCGGATTGCCTTCATAGGCGGTTGCAAGCAGGGCTCGTCCTGCGTCGGTGAGCGGATAATCGGCGTGTTCCATCCCCATTGGCCGCAGGAACGTTTCGCGGATGTACTGATCGAAAGGTTTTCCCGTAACTTTTTCGATCAAGTAGCCCGCAATCGCATTCCCCGGATTGGAATAGGACATTCGAGTTCCCGGAGGCCAGCGGGCCGTTTGCGGATTCTTGAATCGCTTGAACACGCCGAGCAGTGGAAAGTCGTAGCGATCACGCAAGTTGTAAACTTCGCTCGGCTCCATGTCGTCGAATCCCGCGGTGTGCTCGAGGAGATGCACGATTCGAACGGGATGCATGGCCTCCCAATTGTTCTTGAACGGAATTTCCGGCGCGGCATCCTGCAACCGTGCATAAAGGTTGACTCGTCCTTCTTCCTGTAATTTCAGCAGAGCCAGCGCGACGAACGTCTTGCTGATCGAGCCCACGCGAAATTCCGTGTCGCAACTGACGGCTCGTTTCGTAGCGATGTCCGCATCGCCGATTCCGCCGCACCAGAGAACCACTCCATTCGCTACGAGTGCCACGCCGGCTCCCGGGACGTGTCCGTTTTCAAGCACTTCTTTCATGGCCTGTTGCAATTCCTGAAGCGTCTTCGGATGTGACAGTTCAGTTCTTTGCTGTGCGACGCTGTGGGCCGGAATCAGAAATATCGCCGCGGCGACGAGTAGTGAAATCACAGCAGGTAACTCAACGCGGCGCATTAGGCAATCCTTTGGATGCACGTTTCATTCGAGGTCGCATTGTATCCGTGAATCCACGCGATGCAAAAGAATTAGCTAATGAAGCCTGCTTCAGCGAAGCGTGCCAAACGATTGACGCTGTGCGAACTCTCGCATACGATGCCGCACGTCACAGTTTTGCGGTTTGCGAAGTTTGAAAGGGAGTTCCGCCAACTATGAAGCCTTCAGTTCGTTATTTTGGTGCTATCGCTCTGTTGTTCTTGGGATCTGATCTGAGCCTTGCCCAGCAGCAGGCACCGCCGCAGGATAAGACCGCGGAAAAGCCGAAAGAAGAAAAGAAGCCGCCAGCTCCTGAGGAAAAAGTCGTTCAGACCAAGCATTCCCTGAAGATCGGCGGACAGGAAATCAAATACACGGCGACGGCCGGCACGATTCTGTTGAAGCTTGAAGACGGCACGCCTAAAGCCAGCATTTTCTACGTCGCTTACACCAAGGATGATGTTAGCGACCCAAGCCATCGGCCGCTTACTTTCAGCTTCAACGGAGGCCCGGGTTCCTCGTCGGTGTGGCTGCATCTTGGCTTATTCGGTCCACGGCGAGTGCAAATGGGCGATGCAGGCGCCCTCCTTCCGCCGCCTTACAAGCTGGTCGACAATGACGTGTCACTCCTCGACATCAGCGATCTCGTGTTCATCGATCCCGTCTCTACGGGATACAGCCGCGCCGTTCCCGGCGAAGCGCCGCAGCAATTTCACGGTATAACGCCAGACGTAGAATCCGTCGCCGATTTCATCCGGCTGTATGCCACGCGTAACAAACGCTGGTCCTCGCCGAAATTTCTGGCCGGAGAAAGCTACGGCACCACCCGCGCCGCCGGCCTTTCCGGCTATCTCCAACAGCGCTACGGCATGTATCTGAATGGCATCGTGCTGATTTCCTCGATCTTGAATTTTGAGACGGCCGAGTTCGACGCCGGCAATGACCTGCCGTATATCCTCTATTTGCCGACATACACTGCCATTGCGTGGTATCACAAGAAGCTTCCCCCCGATTTGCAGGGCGGCGAAGTTCAAAAGGCCATCGAAGAATCGCGCAAGTTTGCTGTTGGAGAGTATGCGGATGCGCTCATGGCCGGTGATGCTCTGCCCGCTGCGCGTCGAACGGAGATTATGCAAAAGGTTGCGCGACTGACCGGGGTTTCGCCGGACTACGTCGACCGCACGAATCTGCGCATCGAAATCCAGCGCTTCACGAAGGAACTCCTGCGTAGCGAACGCCGCACTATCGGCCGCATCGACGCGCGTTTCACAGGCATTGATCGGGACGCCGCCGGCGAGCGCCCCGAGTTTGACCCCAGCATCGCGGCGATCATTGGCCCCTACTCAGGAATGTTGAATGACTATGCGCGCAACGATCTCAAGTTTGACAGCGACCTTCCCTATGAAGTTCTGACCGGGCGCGTGCGTCCGTGGAATTACGCTCCGTACGAGAATCGCTACGTCAACGTCGCGGAGACGCTGCGCGGGGCCATGACGCAAAACCCGTTCCTGCATGTTTTTGTGGCCAAGGGCTACTACGACCTGGCTACGCCGTTTTTTGCCGCGGACTATACCTTCGACCATCTCAGCCTCGACCCAACTTTGCGTGGCCATCTCAGTGGCGCTTACTACGAAGCGGGTCACATGATGTACGTACACCCGCCGTCGCTTGCCAAACTCAAGGCGGACATTGCGCAGTTCTTTAAATCCAGCATCCCGGTAAATCCAGCAAGATGAAACGAATCTTCAGCATCGTCGGCTGGATTCTTGTTGCAGCTCTAGGCGCCCGCGCGCTCGGCTCCATCGCGCTGCATCGGGGAGAACCGCTCAACGCCACTTGGTTCGTTGTGGCAGCAGTGTGCTGCTATATGGTGGCATACAGGCTCTATTCCGCCTTCGTGGCCGCCAAAGTTCTGACGCTTGATGATACGCGTGCCACGCCCTGCGAGCGCCATGACGACGGTCGCGACTTCGTGCCCACCAACAAATGGGTTCTCTTCGGCCATCATTTCGCCGCCATCGCGGGCCCCGGCCCGCTCGTCGGACCGACGCTCGCCGCGCAATTTGGCTACTTGCCGGGAACGCTCTGGCTGATTGCCGGCGCGGCATTCGCAGGCTGCGTGCAGGATTTTGTGATTCTTTTTTGCTCGATACGCCGCGACGGAAAATCGATTGGCCAAATGGCCCGAGAAGAAGTCAGCGAGCGCGGCGGCTTCATCGCCCAACTGGCTGTGCTCGCCATCATGACGATTCTTCTGGCCGTGATTGGCCTCGTCGTTGTGAACGCTCTCAAATCCTCTCCCTGGGCCACTTTCACACTGGCGATGACCATCCCCATAGCGCTGCTTCTCGGGCTCTATCTTCGCTTTGTGCGGCCAGGCCGGGTCCTCGAAGCGTCTGTCATGGGCGTCGCGCTTGTACTTTTTGTGGTTGTCGCCGGTCAGTGGGTTGCCGACTCTCCCTTCTGGTCACGCGTGTTCACCTTGAGCGGCGTCGCGCTCGCCTCCGCCATCATAGCCTACGGCTTCGCGGCATCTGCCTTGCCGGTTTGGCTACTGCTGGCGCCGCGCGACTATCTCAGCGCATTCATCAAGGCCGGCGCCATTTTTTCTCTTGCCGCCGGAATCCTGTTTGTCCGGCCACAAGTTCTAATGCCGCCGCTCACACGCTTCATTGACGGCACGGGTCCGGTCTTTGCTGGAAAGATTTTTCCCTTTTGTTTCATAACCATTGCCTGCGGCGCTATCAGCGGATTCCATTCGCTGATTTCTTCTGGCACCACGCCAAAAATGATCCTTCGCGAAAGCCATGCTCGCTTCATCGGCTACGGCGCGATGCTGCTGGAATCGTTCGTCGGCGTGATGGCTATGGTGGCCGCGTGCGCCATGCCGCCGGGCGTTTATTTCGCGATCAACAGTCCCCCCAGCATCGTCGGCGGCGCGGGAGATGCTGCTGCCGCAACGATCAGCGGATGGGGTTATCCGCTGCAGGCACAGACTATGACCGATCTCGCTCACAAGGTCGGCGAGATCACTCTTTGGAATCGTGCCGGTGGCGCGCCTTCCCTGGCCGTAGGCATGGCGCAAATTTTTTCAAATACGATTGGCGGCGAGCGTCTTCTCAGCATCTGGTATCACTTTGCAATCATGTTCGAAGCGCTCTTTATTCTTACGGTGCTTGACGCCGGCACGCGCGTGGGACGATTCATGGTGCAGGATCTCGGCGCCCGCTTCTGGAAGCCCTTTGGCCGCACTGGCTGGATGCCGGGCGTCCTGCTCTCCAGCGCCATCATCGTCGCTCTGTGGGGCTATTTTCTCTATCAGGGCGTCGTTGATCCGCTCGGCGGAATCAATTCGCTCTGGCCGCTTTTCGGCATCTCCAATCAATTGCTCGCGGCCGTCGCACTCGTTGTTGCCACGACCATCCTGATGAAAATGGGCCGCCTCAAGTGGATCTGGGTGACGCTGTTGCCGATGGCGTGGCTCGTCACCATCACCATGACAGCGAGCTACCAGAAAATCTTCGATGCCAATCCGCGCATCGGTTTCCTTGCCTATGCGAAAGCCCTGGCCGCGCAGATTGCGGCTGGAAAGATTCCCACTGAGAGTCTCGCCGAGACACAACGCCTCATTTTCAACCAGCGCCTCGATGCCGGCGTTACGGGCGTTCTTGCCGCCATGATTCTTGTTCTAATTGTCGAGGCGCTCGTGCACTGGTACGCGATTCTCAGCCGCCGCAAGGAATCGGCGCTTCACGAATCCCCGTACATCGCCACGTGCTGGGCTGCGGACTACTCCGGCGCCTCCCATGGAGATGACTGATGCGACATGCCGCAAAATCTGCGTCGCGTTTTCTGCGCCGTTTCTGGCGCGGCCTTCGTGAATGGTGCGGCGACGCTGCCTATGAAAGCTACCTTCGTTCGAAAGGCAGGCGATCCAGTTCGTGCCGCACACTCTCTCCGGCCGAGTTTTACGTGGAACAGCTCAACCGCCGCTATTCCAAACCCAATCGCTGCTGCTGAAAATTACGCAAACATGGGGCTTGCCGCTCCTAAGTCTCAGGAGTAGACTCGCCACAACTTCGGTTGGGCCCTACACTTATTTTCTTAGGAGGATAAATGCTTCGTCCGTCTCGAATGCTTGCAGTTCCTCTCCTTGCGCTCGCACTCGGTCTCGTCTACTTCACTTCTCCCGCGCAAGAGAAAACCTCTAAACCCGATTTTGATATGACCGCCAGTTACATCGAAGCCTGCAGTTGCGACATGTTCTGTCCCTGCTACTTCAACGACCATTCCACCAACCATATGGCAATGGCCGAGCACCACGCGGAAGAGCACTTCTGCCGTGCCAACCTCGTTCTCAAAGTAGATAAAGGCTCATACAAGGAGGTCAAGTTGGATGGCGCTAAGGTCTGGATTGCTACCGATTTGGGCAGCGACTGGAGCACCGGCAAGGATTCCTGGCTGGTGGTGAACTTTGATCCCAGCGTCACCAAGGAGCAGCAGGCCGCGCTTGCCGACGTTCTCGGGCAGCTGTATCCGATCCCCTGGCAAAAGAAGGCTGTGCAAACCGCTGCATTTTCATGGAACGTGGACGCAAAAACCGGTGTCGCGCACGCCAAGATGAACGACGGGAAAGGCGAAGTTATCCTTGAAAAAGTCAAGGGCGATAACTCCAGCCACGAAGTCGTCATGCGCAATTTGAAATACTGGGGCGCGCAATCCAACGACGGCTTTCGCATGTGGAAGAGCAAACACGAGGCCTTCGAAGGAGACGGTCACAAGTTTTCTTACGACGGGACGAATGGATTCCTGATTACCATCCACTTTTCTGGCAATGCAAAGCCCGCCTCTGCGGACTGATCGTCGATTCGGATCGGCGCCAGCGGCCGCGCTTTGCCAGTGGATAGCAGAGCGCGGCTGACGAGCTACAATTCCTCCTCGTCCTCACTCGTGTGTTTTAATAGAGTCGTCTTGTGCGTGATCCGGATGCCGCCGTTGCGGAGTCCCGCGAGAATGGCTCGCCTGATTTCTGCGGGGAGCATCTCTGGCGCGAAAACGCCGGCGAGGTCCCGAGGGAAAAACTTGATGAAGAGCGCGGCAACGTGCGCGGTGGCATAAGCCACTGGGGTCGTAAATCGTCCTTGCTGCCGTATCTGATAGAGCGTTGGAAACATGCAATCGCTGCGGATCACGAGGAGCAGATCGTCCTTCTTATTGTGCTTTACTCCCCGCACCAGAACAGCGGCGGCGAACCGCGCATTCTGTAAAATTCCTTGGCGAATCAGCTTGGCGATCATGCGAGGGGAATAGGTTTGCGGAAAGTGGCGCCTCAACATTCCGCGAGATTTCGATAATTTTCCCAGTTTGTGCCAGCGCCGCAGCCGGTCGATCTCGTTTCCGCCGATTTTTACGTCGAGCTCCCGCACGGGAATAAAACGAGGAAGAGTAGCCACTTCGTCCTGTGCGGCCAGGAACACGCGCACTATCCCAATGGGTTCTGGGAACCGGAATTTCTCGACTTCCGAGAAACGCTTGCCTAACTGAAACCTTCCGCCGCGATAGACCCGCGGGTGCGAGATCGCTTCGTCGAACGATACTTCCGGCGACCACTGAGAGATGGGGTCGTCGCTCTCGCTGCTTTCGTACAAGCGAATGTGCACGTTGTGAACTTCGTCCAGCAATTCCGCGGCGCGCTTCACCAGCAAATTTGTCAGGCCAGGCGCCACTCCGGAATTAATCAGCGCCACGCGTTTTTTTTCTTCGAATTTCTTCGCATAGCGGAATTGCTCGGCCTTGAAAGGGTGGCGTGTCAGGTGCGAGCTTAAATCCATGTAATGCGCACGCAGCCGCAGCGCGGCCCGCAACACGATCTCGTTAAAAACCGAAGCCGAAGCGTTAATGATGATCTGGCAGCCCTTTGCGGTCTTCACGATTCCGCGCAGGTTTCGCGCGTTTACTTCCGTTACCGCGATGGTGCTTTTTTTGCCTAAAAAGCGCCGTGCGCGCTCCGGATCGCGGTCGCCGCACCACACCGTATGTCCTTGCCGCTCCAGCAATTGCGCGAGAAGAGAGCCGGTCGCCCCAGCCCCTAGAACGAAGATCCGCATGGCGTGGCCAAAACTCTACCACAATCCGAAGGGCCGTCCTTAGCGTGGTTTTCTTTGCCCAATTGCGAACTTATGGCGGGCGGCGTACACTATGCGCGTAACTCCGACCCCGGAAGCCTAGCGGAGAGATAACCCACGGCTGCCGGGGCGACGTCCCGAGAAACAATCAGGGCTGAGGGTTTGGGTGGAAACACCCAAGTCTCCCGTGCTTGGAAAGGAGCGATCACGCCGAAAATGAGTACTTTTTCGGTGCGCGCCCGATTCCAACACTGGATCGGGCAGCCTTGTTTTAGACCCGCAGTGGCGCCTTGCTAGCTAGGAATTGCATCCAACGAATGCGACGGAACATGATCCTTCACGACAAATTCGGCCGCCAGATCACCGACCTGCGCATCTCCATCACGGACCGCTGCAACTTCCGCTGTGTCTACTGCCGTTCTGCTGACCCGGAAAACTATCGCGATCACGACGAGATTCTCTCTTGGCCGGAACTCGACCGTCTAGCCACGGTCTTTCTTAGGCTGGGTATCCGCAAGATACGCATTACCGGTGGCGAGCCGCTCGTGCGCGAAGGTGTAGAAGACTACATCGCGCGTCTCAACACCCTCGGCGTCGAAGACCTTTCCATGACCACCAACGGCCACTTGCTAGCTGAGCGTTGCGACCGGCTCTTGGCCTCCGGCCTCCGCCGCATCAATATCAGTCTCGATTCTCTCGATCCCGAAAAATTCGAGCGCATCACCAGAACCAAGTCCTTTTCAACCGTGATGCACAGCATTGACGTCGCGCAGAAATCGCGGTTGGCCCCTGCGAAGGTGAACGCCGTCTTGGTTCGTGGCATCAATGACGACGAAGTCGAAGCCTTTGCTTTGTTCGCCCGCGAAACCGGCGTCATCATGCGCTATATCGAATTCATGCCGCTCGACGCCGACCGCCACTGGACCCACGGCTTAGTAGTGCCCGCTGCGGAAGTCCACCAACGGATCCACACTCGTTGGCCGCTCATGCAGATACCCCACGAGCGCAGCGAAACCGCCCGCAAGTACCGCTTTGCCGACGGCGCACCCGGCGAAATCGGTCTGATTGCCCCCGTGACCCAGCCTTTCTGCGGCCATTGTTCCCGCATCCGCCTGACTGCGGATGGCAAGCTCCGAACCTGTCTTTTCAGCAAGGAAGACCACGACCTGCGTGCGCTGCTCCGGGAAGGAGCCTCCGACGACGATCTGGTCGCCTACATCAGCTCAATTGTCATGGAAAAAGAAGAGGGGCACCACATCAATGAGCCCGGTTTTGTACCGCCTTCCCGCACCATGGTCTTTATCGGCGGATAGTGGCAAATTATCGGGAATATGAGAAAATGAGGTTTCCAAGCAGGGATCAGGGACCGCTTAGCATCGACCTCTAAAGCAGACGAAACACACCCCATGGGCAACCTAGTTTCGATATCGGATAGCAGCATCTTCATCGGCGTAGACCAGCCGCCCACCCTCCACGCCCCCGAAATCGAAGCCGGCGTAGGATGCGACTTCGATTCCTACCTCTTGGTGCCAGACAATACCCTCGATGACCGCATCGCTGCCGCCAAAGCCCGTCTCGGCAACGACGTTGTCATTCTGGGCCATCACTACCAGCGCGACGAGGTCATCAAGTTCGCCGACTTCCGCGGTGATTCCCTCAAACTCTCCTTCCAGGCATCGCAGGCCGAGGGCCGCTATATCGTCTTCTGTGGCGTGCACTTCATGGCCGAAAGCGCGGATATCCTCCGCCGCGAGCACCAAACCGTCATTCTGCCCGACCTCAATGCCGGCTGCTCCATGGCGGATATGGCCGACATCGGCCAGGTGGAAGCCTGCTGGCACGAACTCTCATCGCTCCTCGATGTGCACAAGGTCGTCCCTGTCACCTACATGAACTCGACCGCAGCCATCAAAGCCTTCACCGGCGAGAACCGCGGCTCGATCTGCACCAGCTCCAACGCCGCGGCTGTCATGAACTGGGCTTTCGAGGGTGGCGAGAAAGTTCTCTTCCTTCCCGACGAGCACCTAGGACGCAACACCGGCTATCGCATGGGCATCCCGCTTGACCAAATGATCGTCTGGGATCCCTACCAGGATTTTGGCGGAAACACGCCGGAAGCGATTCGCAACGCGCGCATTATCCTCTGGAAGGGCTATTGCTCGGTTCATCAGCGCTTCACGCCGCAGCAAGTTGAGCGCGTCCGCGGCCAGCATCCCCGCATTCGCGTCATCGTTCACCCCGAATGCCGTTTCGAGGTTGCCGAGGCCGCCGATCAAATCGGCTCGACAGAGGGCATCATCAAAGCCATCCAGGCTTCTCCACGAGGCACTGAGTGGGCCGTCGGTACCGAAATCCACCTCGTCAATCGTCTTGGCAAGGAATTGAAAAACCACAAGGTCATCTCGCTCGATCCCAGCGTTTGCGTTTGCACCACCATGTTTCGCATCACGCCGCAGCATCTCCTCTGGGCGCTCGAAAATCTGGGCGAGGGCAACGTCGTTAACCGCATTTCCGTTGACGAACGCACTCGACACCATGCGCGGGTTGCTCTCGACCGCATGCTGAGTTTGCGTTAGCATCGAGTAGGACGGACTTTTGCTTTGCGCTGCGCGATGAGTAGCCTGTCCCCGGTGTAGAGGTTTGTCCCCGGAACGGAAAAACGATGGCAGATGAAGACGATGATCAGGAGCAGGACGAAACCCCGGAACCGCCGCAGCGCCTTTTCACGCTGACCGAAGCCGAACGGGCGCGCCAGGAACTCGAGCCTTTTCTCGTCGAGGCCATGGATTCCCGCAAGAAGCTCTCAGGCTTGGAAAACGAGCTAGCAGCCGTTTCCGCGCGCATCATGATGATGGGCGGCATAATCGTCCCATATGAAAAATTGGCTGCCGTCCGCATGGAGCATCAGCAACTTGCCGAAACACTCAAGACAGCGCTCAATCGCATTCTCGAAACCGGTTGCCTGGTCAAGGATCTCGACGTCGGCCTCCTTGATTTTCCCGCCGTCATCAACCATCAGGACGTCTACCTGTGCTGGAAGCTCGGCGAAGACCGCATCCGTTTTTATCATCGCCAGGACGAAGGATTCGCTAACCGCAAACCGCTCGACCCGCGCGACCTCGGCCCCGGCGACACCGTCCAGTAGTTTTGGTTTTGCTTGTTTGTGTAAAGGCAGGACTTTAGTCCGGCCGTATTTTTCTTGCTGTCATCCTGAGCGAAGCGAAGGACCTCAACTGCCCGTTTCTCGCTTCTTCAAATTGTGAGAAACCTTGACCAACCATCCTGAAAACCGCCTCAAAGATTCCGCCAGCCCGTACCTGCGCTCCGCAGCGCATCAGCCCATCGACTGGCACGAATGGGGCGCTGCAGCTTTTGCCCGCGCCAAATCCGAAGACAAGCCCATCCTCCTCGATATCGGTGCCGTCTGGTGCCACTGGTGCCACGTCATCGACCGCGAATCCTACGAGAACGCGGAGATCGCGAAAATCATTAACGAACATTTTGTCCCGGTAAAAGTCGATCGCGACGAGCG